>Ga0172367_10006347_pt1 | contig 13943 bp, 9 predicted proteins | sample Lak10m_FD_114542 | JGI IMG/M metagenome (GOLD analysis project Ga0172367, IMG submission 114542) | Freshwater microbial communities from Kabuno Bay, South-Kivu, Congo - kab_022012_10m | ecosystem: Environmental > Aquatic > Freshwater > Lake | place: Democratic Republic of the Congo: South-Kivu... | reverse complement strand
TTTTTAGATGATCTTCGCAATATTCGAGGCCGTTCCCTCAACACCATCAGGGCCTATCGCCGTGATTTGGATTTATTTTTTACTTTTTACGAAAAGAATAAATCCATTCCTGAATTTTATGATTTTATGCACAAACAAAAATTAACATCGAGATCTCAGGCGCGTGTTATTAGTACCTTGCGAAGTTATTTTAGATTTTGTGAGAAACGAGGGCAGAACTCTCCTCAACTGATTGAATTGAAATTACCGAAAGTGAAGGCGGGGTTACCACGAGTATTAACTCCTTTAGAGTTTGAAAAATTATTTATTGCTTGTGAAACAGAAAATTCTTGCAGGACACTGCGAAATCAACTTACTTTATTGTTTTTATTCGGTCTTGGCTGTCGGGTTTCAGAACTGATTGGTTTAGATTTGAATGATTTTAATGCCACTGGTCGATGGATAAAAGTTGTGGGTAAAGGGAATCGAGAGCGTTTAGTACCCCTTTCTGGACGCTTGACCCAAGAACTGCAAAAATATCTGGAAGAGTCTCGTCCTCAATTGGCCGGGGAAGCGGAAAATTCTATTTTGATCAATGACAGAGGGCATCGTCCCTCTCGAGTGGATATTTGGCGTTGGATTGCAGCGTGGTCTGCCAAAGCCGGTTTTGAGGAGCCCCTAAACCCTCACCGCTTTCGGCATGGGTTTGCGACGGCTTTGCTTGAAAATGGAGCTGACCTTCGAAGCATTCAAATGTTACTCGGACACTCTTGCATTCAAACAACTCAAATTTATACAAGTGTGAATACTGAATTAATGCATAAAAGCATCGAGAATTTTCATCCTTTGGGCAAATTAGATGTTGAATAATACCAAATCCGATTACTTCGTTTAAGATTTCTGATCTCGGACTTGCTCAGACCACATCCAGTCTCTATTGTTTTTAAAATCTGTTTCAATTATTGCAGATTTGATAAATATGAGAATATTTAGTTTAGTTCAAGATGGAAATGAGTTGCGTCCCGTTGAAATAGAATTTTGCCTTTTGCCAGGTTTACCCCAGATCCATTATTTGGGCCTAGCAGATCAGGTAATTAAAGAAAGTTTGTTAAGAATAAAAAGTGCTTTTCGATCCCAAAAATTTATTTTTCCAAGGACTCAGCAGGTGGTCGTTAATATTCGACCTACTCATATAAAAAAGACTTCCCGAGGTATAGATTTGGCCATTGCTGTCGGAATTCTCCATAAGACGGGTCAGCTGGAATTGCCGCCTCGAGAAAGTATTTTGATTTACGGTGAATTGGGCCTTAATGGTCAGGTCTATGAGCCTGATGATTTTGGCGCTTCGCAATGGCATCAGCAAAGTAAAAGTTCACTGAATTCTGTCATTACCGGCCAGCCTCTTGATGAATCCAAGGTTTTGGAGCGCAGTTATGAACAATTTCGCATTAAAAATCTAATGGATTTACTGAATCCAGAAAGGATTGGCCCATCTCTCATCGATAGAAGCTTTCAGATTCAGCGTCCTTCCCAGGGCCTGAAATATCAATTCTCTTCTCTGCAGTCTAAAGCCATTCAGTTGGCAGCCTTGGGGGCTCATCATATGCTATTGGCGGGAGTCCCGGGATCAGGTAAAACCACAGTGGCTCAGTCTTTACCCTCCTATTATCCTTGGCCTGAAGAGGAAGAGGTAGCGACTGGCGAGTATATTTGGAATAGGAATCAAAGTTGGTGGCCAGTCGTGAGTCCTCATCACAGTCTTACGCCGTTGGCAATGATTGGAGGAGGTCGTCCCATTGTTGGAGGCGAAATTGTTCGAGCTCATCGTGGAGTCTTAATATTAGATGAACTTTTGGAGTTTAGTTCCAGTTGTATTGAAGCCTTGCGGGAACCCATGGAATCTCAAAAGATTCGATTGGCGCGGGGAGTCTTGGTTCGCGAATTTCAAACTTCTATTCAAGTGGTAGCAACTACGAACTTATGTCATTGCGGTTTTTTTGTTCCAGGACATAAATATTCAAAATGTAAATGTAGCCAAAAGGCTCTCGAGCGTTATCATGGACGTCTTTCTGGACCTATATTGGATCGTTTTCCATTGATATTTTTCTTTTCAGAAAAACAAAAAAATCAAATATCGGGAGAGAATTTATTGGCCCAAATTGAAAATGTACGACGATGGAGGGAAGAGGTAATGAAGCTTCAGAAGCAAAGGGATAAAACTTCAAATACAAATTCAGACATTATTTCCAAATCTATTTCCGACGTTCATTTTATTTCCCATTCTAATTTAGAAAGTTTTCAGTTTGGAGGCCTGATGTTTCCTCATTCCGATTTAACTTTGCGTCGAAAGGAGTCATTACTGAAAGTGGCCCGCACCATTGCAGATTTGAACTTTTCCGCTGAAATTCGTCAAAACCATCTGGAAGAGGCCTTGGAATATTCCTGGATACCTTTCAAAAAACTCCTTCTAGGAAACTATTAATGTTGACTAAATTAGACTAGCATTTTAAGTCACTAGATGTACTCAATGAGGTGGCATGGCCGAGGAGTTAGGCAGCGCTCTGCAAAAGCGTGTACGGGGGTGCGAATCCCTCTGCCACCTCCAATCCTTTTGTCACGCAATGATAATTTTTCTACATGAAAATGAAATAGACCTCAGAGATATTTTGCTGATGGGGGTTAAATTCAAACCGAAAATGCTCAAAAATGCTCAATAAGGAGATAACCCATTGATGCGTGTGCAGAGTGATCCGCTTCGTAAGCTTATTGCCAATAAAATTCAAATTGCAAGTGATGGAGCGCTCTCTTCTGAAGGCGCCTATCCTCAGCTCGTAGAACCTCCTTCCTCGGAAATGGGAGACTTGGCTTTTGGCTGTTTTCTCCTCGCCAAAGCACTCCGAAAAGGGCCGCCTCAAATTGCCGCTGAACTCAAAAATAAAATTACCTTAGACCAGGACCTTATCGGGGTTGAAGCAGTTGGTCCTTATTTAAACTTTACATTTTCAGAAGATTTTATTGGTAAAAACTTGCTGGATTCTATCGTGGATAACTCTTACTTTCATGGTTCCTTGACTCAGGGGTCTCCTCGTACCATGATTGAATTTTCTCAGCCCAATACCCACAAAGAGTTACATGTGGGTCATATGCGCAATGCCTGTCTCGGGGATGCCCTGGTTCGTTTGCAAAGATATGTTGGCTTTGAAGTTATCAGCTCTACTTTTCCTGGGGATGTCGGTACCCATGTGGCCAAATGCCTTTGGTACTTAAAATACCATAACCAAGAAGCTCTACCCCAGGAACATAAAGGAGAGTGGCTAGGAAAAATATATTCCAAAGCTCATCTGAAGTTAGAAGACGAACTGGGGACTTCCCAAGAAGAAGAGAATCGCAAACAGCTAACAGCCATATTAAAACAATTAGAAGCAAAGACTGGCGAATATTATGATCTTTGGAAAGAAACCCGTCAATGGTCAATAGATTTAATGACCCGAATTTACAATTGGGCGGATATCCAGTTCGACAAGTGGTATTGGGAATCCGACGTTGATTCTGATTCTATTCGATATGTTAAAGAATTGTATGAACAGGGCAAGCTCGTTAAGTCCAATGGCGCTATTGGAATGGACCTAGATTCGGATTCTGAAAAACTAGGATTTTGCTTGTTACTTAAATCCGATGGAACGGGACTTTATGCAACAAAAGATATTGAATTGGCACGTCGTAAGTTTCAAGAGAATAAAATTGAAAAAAGTGTATATGTCGTGGACATGCGGCAATCTTTACATTTTAAACAAGTTTTTAAAACTCTTGAGAAACTGGGATTTCCTCAGGCCAAGGATTGTTTTCATCTTGGCTATAATTTTGTTGAGCTTCCCGACGGAGCGATGAGTTCTCGAAAAGGTAATATCGTTGCCTTGACTGATCTTGTTCATCGCATGGAAGACATGGTCAAAAATAATTACCTCAAACGGTATGTCGATGAATGGCCAGAAGCCGAAGTAAATCTCGTCGCTTCACAAGTTTCCCAGGGAGCTATTAAATACGGAATGTTGCGGATGGATACCAATAAAAAAATTGTCTTTGACATGAATGAATGGCTTAAAATTGATGGAGAGTCAGGGCCTTTCATTCAATATTCAGCTGCCAGAATAAACAGCTTATGTTTAAAATTCAACTATGGTCCAGGACTTGTTCAATGGAATCTGTTAAGGCACCCCTCTGAGCGTAAGCTTATTCGAGGATTGATGCATTTTAATTCTTTTGCATTGATTGCTGCAGAAAATTACAAACCGTCCATGATGTGTACTTTTCTCTATGAAATTGCGAAAAAGTTTAACCTTTTCTATCATGAATGCTCTATCGGAAATGCTGAAAGTGAAGAGCTCAAACGGGCCCGCCTGGCACTATCCTATGCGACAGGTAATATTCTAAAAAAAGGACTCTCTATTTTAGGGATTCCATCCCCCTTCAGAATGTAACCAAATCTAGATTAATTTCGGACTCACCTCTATTAACCTTTCTACTAAATTGCCGAGAAAAAGCCTGTATGCCGTTTTATAGTTATTAAATTTTTGAGGGGGTTTTTATGGCAGATTATTTTGTTTGGAATGAGTCAGAGTTTGGCTTAAAAGTTCATGAAATGGACAATGAACACATTGAACTTATTCGGCGGATGAATAAACTTCACAAAGCATGGGAGGCAAAAGCCAGTTTTGAGCAAATCATGGGGTATATCCAGGATTTGGTAAATTATACTGTCCAACACTTTTCTGATGAAGAGGCTTTTATGGCTAAAATCAATTTTGAAGGTGCAGCTATTCACAAAATCATTCATCAACAATTATTGAATCAATTTCAAACTCACGTCGAGGAATTCAAATCATCCAAAGTTTTAAGTGAAACATTTTTTAATTTTTTGAAAGTATGGCTGTCGGGACACATTAAGGGGATAGATATGAAGTATTCCCAAGCATTTCGCAAAGCTGCTTAGTCCTTTTTGACGTAAATTTCTTCAGCGTTGCATCGTCGTCGATGGACCAATAAGTCCTATCTCCTCCTCGCGCCTTGAATAAATTTACGTCAAAGGGGGGCGATTCTACTGCTGGATAAATTTCTTCAGCGTTGCATCGTCGTCGATGGACCAATAAGTCCTATCTCCTCCTCGCGCCTTGAATAAATTTACGTCAAAGGGGGGGGCGATTCCACTGCTGGATAAATTTCTTCAGCGTTGCATCGTCGTCGTCGATGCAACTTAAATTTGAAAAGTAACTCCAACTCCGCGAATTGTTGTTTTTAGGCTTTGTTCATCTTGAATCCAAATCACTTTGGCGTCTATCATGTATTGTTCGCGGTGGGGAGGATTGTCCTTGCTGTGCATATTGACCTTAAGAATGTCGCCAATTTTTAAATGAATTCCATTGTATTCCAAAAAGGCGCCTCCTGATGAATAATTGCGCATACGGGTATTGATCAAAAGGCCAGAGTGCATGACCATGACCCGAACGGGTTCATTGGTTATAAATCGAGGACTTCGAGTGATTTGATAATGGGAATTGTATATTAGTTCAGTAGCTAACTTTTCAAAAAAACTAGGATTGCACGGTATTTGAAGTGTCACTATATTTTTGATTTGATTTAGCCGTCGATAAGCGCCAATAGAAATTTGTCGTGCTAAAATCAGAACTTTGCATCTCGCATTCAGTAAACTATCTAGGCTTAAGAGGTAATTCAAATGATCGGAATTTAGAATGTTACAGCTATACAATACCAAAGAAGTCAGGGGTGGCAGATTATCTGTATTCTTGATTTGTTCATGGGACCAGACAGCTACATTTTGAATGCCACATTTTTTAAGTGCAGTTTCTAAAGGTTGTTTAGCGATTCGTGGATCTTGTACTATGAGGGCATTTTTAGTGGTTGTATTCATGAATATCATTTCGGTTCCATTTTGGATTACTTGAGCGTGGTGGGTGAATAACATTTTCAAAAATTCTCTATGACTTGACAGCACCTACGAATGTCTAGATTATGAGAAAATATCGACATTACTGAGGTGCTTGTGCCTAACAATGGATTTCTTTTTTCAAATCATTCTCTAACTTATATTTTAATTCACTGGATGTTTTCTGCTCTTGCTGTTTATTTTACGGCCGCTGTCATTCCTGGTTTTCGTGTGAATGGTTTTATCGCGGCTATGAAAACCTCCGCAGTAATAGGTTTAGCCAATTATTTTATTCGGCCTCTTTTGGTCTTTCTTTCCTTTCCTGTCACGGTCTTGACCTTGGGATTATTTATTTTTGTAGTCGATGGCGCCGTCTTAAAGATTTGTGCAAATCTTCTTAAAGGATTTGATATTGAGGGGTGGTGGTCTGCCATTTTCGGTTCCATTTTTTTAACAATTGTCAGTTCTTTAATGCATTATGTTTTTGTCTAAGGAAAAGGATTCTATGGAAGTACTATTCCGGTCCAATAGTATCGGCTTTTTTATAATATTTGTTTTTTTATTGCAGATTTCTGGTCTTGAAAGGGCAAGCGGTGATGCTAAAAATACATTCACAATCGATGAATTGATGATTCATATACGTCCTCACAATAGGGATCTGCAATCAGCACATCTGGAAGTTGAAATTAAAAGGGCTGCCGTTGGACCTAGTGGAGCCTGGGAAGATCCGGTCCTGTCTTATGAGTTTATGAATTACCCTGCCGACACTCTGAGCCCTCGGGAATTAGAAATGACCGGTCGACAAATTTCCCTGAGTCAGAAAATTCCTTTTTGGGGAAAGTCTGGATTGTTGCGTGAAATTGCAGAAAAGGAAGCGGCCTCTGCAGAGGCGTTAGCGCAGGAAAAAGAACGTGAAATAGCCAGGGATCTTCGACAGCACTTCTTGGACTTAGCATTCTTATATCGTAAATTAGATTTATTTGGAGAGCAAAGTAAAATACTCTCTCAAATTAGCAAAGTGGCTCGACGTCAGTACGAGACTGGTAAAATTAGCCAGGCCGAGTTATTGGCAGCTCAACTTGAAATGGCCAAAGCAGAAAGTGAAATTTTGCGTCTCAAAAGTCAAATAGATTCTATTTATTCAGAATTTACTCATCATACGGGCGGTGAAGATTATTTTAAAGGAAAGCGCCCCCAATTTCCAGCTTTATCAAAAATCAACTTAGCGAATCTTACTGAGACTCGAATTCAATCTCTTTTAAATGAAAATAATTTAAGATTAAAAGCGCAGAAGCTCGATGCAGAGGCTCGCAATGCCGAAGTCTTATTTGCGAAAAAGGCAAATATACCTGATTTAGAAATTATGGGTGGCTACACTATGAGGGAGCCCACAATGAACGATCGAGGGGCAAGTCTTGTTTCTCTAAAGGTAGGGATTAATTTACCTATCTGGTCCGGACATAAGCAATCCGAACAAATTAAATCGGCATCTCATAAAGAAAGTTTTTCCAATAATGAGTATCAAAAGAATTTTCTGGATCTGCAGAGATCTGTTCAACAAATAAAAACTGAAATGATTGAATTTAGAGCCCGTATGGATCTCTATGAAAAAAGCATTCTTGATCTGGCAAAAATGACTGTCAATTCAAATAGATTGAATTATTTAGGAAATAAAGTGAGTTTTGCAAACTATCTTCAATCATTACGATCTCAGAAAGATGCAGAGATTGAATATTTTGAAGCGAAAGTTAGTTATGAAAAGAAAGCATCGGAACTAGAAGCAATCTTGGGAGACCTCCATTGAAAACAAAGGAATTCGTAAAACTAATGCCTCGAAAACAATTTTTGTTTTTAAATATTATTTATTTCACAGTGGCGATGAGTTTTTGGGCTCTGTCCTGCACCAAGAAAGAAGAATCGGCGGTGGTCCATCCACCTTCAACTTTTACAGGCGAAGGTACGGAGAAAAAGAAAAAAGAACATAAAATAATATATTATCGCAATCCTATGCGCAGCGATATAATTTCTAAGGTTCCGGCGAAAGATGAAATGGGAATGGAATACATTCCTGTTTATGAGGATGAGGTTAATGAAGAAGAAATTTCTGCGCTGAGTCCTTCTGAAGGTGTGGAGGGACGTTCCGGCGTAAAGCTGACAAACGAAGGGCGTCAGCTTATAGGAGTGACTCATGAAAAAATTGGAAATCAGGAGTTGAATAAAGAAATTCAAGTGACCGGCCGAGTGGCTTTTGATCCTGATTTGTTTTCGGCAGTGGAAGAGTATCGACAGAGTCTTTTGCTGGGAGGGAGTTCTGGACGGTCTTTGATTGAGTCATCAAAAACTAAATTGCGTCTGATGGGATTATCGGATGCTAAAATTAAATCCCTCAGTCAGTCGGGCCAAAGTGTCGATGAGTTATTGCTTCCCAAGGGCAAGGTGTGGATCTTTGCGGAAGTTTTTGAGTATGAAGTTGGAGGAATTAAGGCCGGCCAAAAGATTGAGGCAACAACTCCAAGTTTACCAGGAGAAAAATTTTCAGGAAAAGTCACTTCAGTAAGTTCCGTACTGAATGCGCCAACGCGCACGGTACGAGTTCAGGCGGAGGTTCCGGATCCTAAAAAGAAATTACGCCCTGATAATTTTCTTAATGTAAAATTGATAATTGAGCTGGGTCGAAGCTTAGCTTTGCCGGTGAGTGCTGTTCTTTTTTCGAATCAGGAGGCATTTGTTTTTGTGATTTCAGAAAAAGGGCAGTATGAGCCACGGAAGGTTGTTCTGGGTGACAAAGCTGGAGATTTTTATCCTGTCGTTTCCGGTCTCATTGAAGGTGAAGATGTTGTTACCAGCGCTAATTTTTTAATAGATTCCGAATCCCAATTGCGATCGGTCTTAAAAAAGGCGACAACTCAAGGGGATGGAAAGTGATCGAAAAGTGGATTGAGTTTTCGGCAAAGAATAAATTTTTTGTATTGCTCATGGTGGGAATAGCTCTTGGTTACAGTATTTGGCTCATGCAGAGGACTCCCCTGGATGCCATTCCCGACTTATCCGATACTCAAGTCATTATCTATTCGAAGTGGGATCGGTCTCCTGATATTATTGAAGATCAGGTGACCTATCCGATTGTCACTGCTCTTTTGGGGGCTCCTAAGGTAAAGGCGATTCGTGGTCTATCTGATTTCGGTTTTTCCTACGTCTATGTTATTTTCGAAGATGGGACTGACCTTTATTGGGCTCGTTCCCGGATTTTAGAATATTTAAATAAATTGAGTTCGCGCTTGCCCCAAGGAGTTAAAACCGAAATGGGGCCTGATGCAACCAGCGTCGGCTGGGTCTATCAGTATGTTTTATTGGATCAAAAAAATAAATTGAACTTGGCGGAATTACGGAGTTTGCAAGACTGGAATTTGAAATTTCATTTGCAAAGTATTCCGGGAGTTGCGGAAGTTGCTAGTATTGGTGGGTTTGTAAAGCAATACCAGGTGAATGTGGATCCCAATCGATTGACCAGCTATAAATTAACTTTGCCTCAAGTTGTTGAAGCTCTTCAGAAAGGAAATCAAGATTCGGGTGGACGGGTGATCGAAATTGCCGGACGGGAATATATGATCCGGGGTCGAGGCTACGCTAAAAGTGTGGATGATATTGAAAATATTGTGGTGACTCATGATGAACGTTCTGGTGTTCCCATTTTAGTCAAACATTTGGGGCAGGTTGCTCTGGGCCCGGACATGCGTCGAGGTATTACCGATTTTAACGGAATGGGCGACACCGTTGGCGGAATTATTATCATGCGCCAAGGTGAGAATGCCTTGAATGTCATTGATAAAGTTAAAGAGCGATTGGATGAGTTGAAAACTAGTCTGCCAGAAGGCGTTGAAATTGTACCGGTTTATGATCGTTCGGATCTTATTCGTCGAGCAATTGATACTTTGAAAACAAAACTTATTGAAGAAGTTTTGATAGTTAGCTTGGTGATTCTGATTTTCTTGTGGCATTTTCCGTCAGCAATAGTACCTATTTTAACAATTCCAATTTCAGTTTTTTTAGCATTTATTCCACTTTATTTACTGGGTGTTACAACTAATATTATGTCCTTGGCAGGAATTGCTATTTCTATAGGAATTTTGGTGGATGGGGCTATTGTTGAAGTTGAAAATGCCTACAAGAAATTGGAACTTTGGGTTTCGGGTGGACGTAAGGGAGATTTTCATGAAGTTCGATTGAATGCTTTGAAGGAGGTTGGACCTTCCGTTTTCTTTTCTCTTCTTGTTATCACAGTTTCTTTTCTTCCAGTATTTACTCTGGTCGATCAAGAAGGGAGATTATTTACTCCCTTGGCTTTATCTAAGACTATGGCTATGGCTCTAGCTGCACTATTGGCAGTGACATTAGATCCCGCATTGAGAATGCTTTTTTCTAGAATGGATGATTTTAATTTTAAACCTCGTTGGTTGAATAAAGTTGCCAACACTCTCCTTGTGGGACGCTATTATCCCGAAGAGAAGCATCCTATCAGTAAAATTCTTTTTGCTTGGTATGAGCCTGTTGTGCATTTTGTATTGAAGCATGCAAAAGTTGTTATTGCGGCTTCCGTGGCTCTTTTTGTTTTAACGATTCCAATTTTTTGGCATCTTGGAAGTGAGTTTATGCCCCCCTTGGATGAAGGAGCGTTTTTGTACATGCCAACGGCATTTCCAGGAATGTCGGTGACAGAGGCAAAAAAAATAGTTCAGCGCCAGGATGAAATTATTAAAACCTTTCCCGAAGTATTAACAGTCTTTGGGAAATCGGGTCGTGCAGATACTCCGACGGATCCAGCTCCCTTCTCGATGATGGAAACTACGGTGCAATTGAAGCCTCGAAATCAATGGCCTGATCCAAATAAATCCATGGAAACACTCAAGAGTGAGTTGGATAAAAAATTGAAATTTGCAGGTATACCTAATATTTGGACGATGCCGATTAAGAATCGAATTGATATGCTATCGACGGGAATTCGCACCCCAGTTGGAATTAAGGTACTTGGACCGGATCTTAAGGAGATTCAAAAAATCAGTGAAAATATTGAACGGGAAATTCAAAGTGTTTCCGGGACGAGCAATGTTTTTGCTGAGCGTACGGGGGGTGGATTTTATGTCGACATTATTTTGAAGCGCAAGGAATTAGCCCGTTACGGAATTTCTGTTTCTGCTGCCCAAGAAATTATAAACTCCGCCATTGGCGGTGAGAATGTTGCCTTTACGATTGAAGGGAGGGAGCGCTATCCCATCAACGTACGTTATATGCGGGATTATCGTGAAGACATGGATGCTCTCAAGCGTGTATTGGTTCCTATGCCTTCGGGCACTCCTATTCCTTTAGTTCAAATTGCAGATATTCTACTTAAAGAAGGTCCAGCAATGATTCGTAATGAGAATGGACTTTTGGCAGGTTTTGTTTATGTCGACGTTCGAAATCGTGACATTGGCAGCTATGTAACCGATGCCAAAAAATGGATTCAGGAAAGGATCCATATGCCTTCGGGCTATACCTTGGTCTGGAGTGGACAATATGAAAATATGATTCGAGTCAAAGAGAGGCTTCGAGTTGTAATTCCACTGACAATATTACTTATTTCATTGCTTCTTTATTTAAACACAAAGTCCTGGATTAAAACTGCTATCGTTATGTTGGCTGTTCCTTTTTCACTTATTGGTGCAACATGGTTCCTTTGGATGTTAGGTTATAATATGTCCATTGCAGTTTGGGTGGGGATGATTGCACTGATGGGTCTCGATGCAGAAACTGGAGTCTTTATGCTGATGTACTTAGATCATGCCTATGAAGATCAGGTGCGGGAAGGACGAATGAGATCCTCTAAGGATCTTCATGAAGCTATTATTCATGGAGCCGTAAAGCGGATTCGTCCAAAGCTTATGACCGTCATGGCTGCTTTTATGGGATTGGTTCCGATCATGCTTTCGGTAGATACAGGTAGCGATGTCATGAAGCGAATCGCAGCTCCTATGGTAGGAGGCCTGATTTCTAGTTTTGCTTTGGAGTTGTTGGTTTATCCCGCACTGTTTTTTATTTGGAAAAAGCCTGTTTAATAATAAAATCTAAAGTACTTTATACAAAACTCATTTAAATGAGTTTGAAATTGGGGATTTCTTGTCCCAATATTAGACAAACAGGACTCTTAGTTTTTTACGTTTTCTTCCGATCTAAGAGGTCATGAATCATGGTGAAGCTCATCAGTCCCTCCAATTAGAAAAAGAAAAGAATGCGAATCCATTCGAGGAACGCTGGTTTGGATTTCTTGAAAATCCCAAACTCAGTCAAGTGCTTCTCAGAACCGCAGAACAAGAAATGGCTCGTCGCCTTCGAATTACAAGTACTTTCCAAGTGCTGACTATTATTCCTATTTTTATAATGGGCGTGCTTCGCCGACCCGATATTTGGATTCTTATCCTCTTTTTTTTGATCGGCCTGATAGGAGCCTCTCTTTATACTTGGATACTGAGTTCTCAGATTGTGAACAATTCAAGTGAGCAACCAAAGGACTGGTCTCGGAGAATTTTTTTAGGAGTATTTTCTTCCGGAGTGATTTGGGGAGGTTGTAGCTGTATTTTTTTACACCTCAATAGTAAGGATCTATTATCAAGTATCATTGTTGTTTTTTTGGCAGCAGCAAATTGTTCTGCAGCGGTAACGACATTTGTGGGGCATTGGAGAACAGGAGTTACCTATTTAGGACTTTTTCTAGGTATTCCATTTCTTTATTGTCTCATCAATTATTCAAAATTAAACCTGACAATTGCATCCTTTCTTGTACTTTTCTTTACCTATTTGCTTTCGCAAATGCGGGTTCATTATAAAGAATTTATTGAAAGTCTAGTAGAGGGCCAACAAGTTTCAGAAAAGAGAAATCAGGCCGCACAAATTATAAGGAATTTAGATCAGCAAATTAGCGAACGGGAGAAAATAGAAGAAAGATTGATCAATACCCGGGAAGAAGCTCTTGAACTCACAAGAGCAAAATCTGAATTTTTAGCAAATATGAGCCATGAAATTCGAACACCCATGAACGGAATTCTGGGGATGACTGAAATTCTGTTTGAGTCCGGGTTAAACTCAGTCCAGCAAAATCAAGTTCAAATTATTCAAGAATGTGGAAGTCAATTGCTGAGAACTATCAATGATTTATTGGATTTTTCAAAGCTTGAGGCACATAAGATGGAATTAGAAAAGGTGCCATTTCAATTACCCCAGATTTTGGAAAGGGTAAAAAAAGGGGCTCAAGGGATGGCTGCTAAGAAAAGTATTTCATTGGATTATCATATTTCAGATGAAGTTCCTCTGAGTTTAATTGGAGACTCGAATCGCCTCCAACAGATCATCTCGCATTTAGTGGACAACGCCATTAAGTTTACTGAGCTGGGTGGAGTAAATATTGAAGTGACCATTCCACAGAATCGGACAGTTTCGTCATTTCCAGATAAAAGTGAGATTCTATTTAGTATTTTGGACACTGGAATTGGTATTCCAAAAGCTCGTCTTTATGGAATTTTTGAGGCATTTAGTCAGCTCGACAGTTCTACGAGCCGAAAGTACGGCGGAACCGGTTTAGGTTTGGCCATAGCCAAAAAATTAGTGGGACTGATGGATGGTGAAATTTGGGCGGAGAGTCTTTTGGGAATTGGTTCCACTTTTAATTTTACAATTCAAGCGGAAATTGCTTCTTCGACCTATTTGAGGGCCCAAGAGGAAGAAGCTTCCCTTAGGAGAATTATTTCAGATTCATCGGAAAATAAAGTATTTGATTTTTCAAAAATTAGACTTTTATTGGTTGAAGATAATATCGTTAATCAGACAATTATCAAAAAGCTCCTAGACAAGATGGGCGTTGTTGCAGATTTGGCAGAAAGTGGCGAAGTCGCAGTGGAGAAGGCTTTCGAAAATAAATATGATTTAATTTTAATGGATTTGCAATTGCCGGGTATTTCGGGATTCGAGGCTGCCCGACTTATACATAATGAAA
>Ga0172367_10006345_pt1 | contig 13946 bp, 20 predicted proteins | sample Lak10m_FD_114542 | JGI IMG/M metagenome (GOLD analysis project Ga0172367, IMG submission 114542) | Freshwater microbial communities from Kabuno Bay, South-Kivu, Congo - kab_022012_10m | ecosystem: Environmental > Aquatic > Freshwater > Lake | place: Democratic Republic of the Congo: South-Kivu... | reverse complement strand
GAGTATTTTAAAATTCAAACAATTTGAGTCATTTGAGAATGATTTTGATTTTCCAACCTTTAGTGAGGTTGAAAATTACTTTTATGATTTCACCGATGAAATTGATAGTAAATTACATGGATATCAATCTGGTTTTAAATTTTATCTAAAACCTCATCCAGGTGTGGACTTTATAGATGCAGTATCAAAAAAATCAAATTTTATAGATATACTTAATACTGATATTCCTGATAAAAGATTAGAATTTTGTAGTAACTATTGTTATATAGAAAATTTTAATTTTGCAGAACATTTTGGTAGTGATGTTTCTTTAGAATCTATAAAAAGAGGAGCTAAGGCTTACAAACATTTAATGATTCAATTTGCTGATACTTTATTTTCTAAGTCACAATTAGATTTACTAATTGAGTGTTTAAAAAGATTTTATCAAGTTGAAGGTTTTCGACCTTATGGTGATTTATGGACTACGAGTTGGATTAATCGAGGTGGTAGATTTCCAGAAAGAGTGGAAGAAAAATTAGGATTTGTCGGAATGTTAGTAAATTGCTCAGATGAAGAATATATCAAATTGGCTCAACTAATTGAACAAAGAGAGTTTAATAAAAAATTAATTAAGCACTTTATATGAGATTTCAATTATTCAAAATGTTTGAGAGTAGAACTTCTGAATTGACCGAACCAGAGTTTAGAAAAATCTTACATGAAAAGTGTAAAGATTTTGTTAAGGCGCCGAAACTTCTTCAAAGAAGTAAATCATCTGAAGGTCCAGATTTTTCCTATATTAATCCGAAATCTTTTGATAGATCCCCTTTAAAGAAATCCGATAGATTTACTGATGGTGTAGAATCAAGACATCATACTTTATTAATGGATAATCTACCAAGTTGGTCAAAATTTCCTAAAAGAAGTCAATCTGTTATTGGTTTAACTTCAGCTGACCAAAGAATAATATTTGGATTTCATAGATATTTAATTATCCCTTTTGATGGTGCTAAATTTGGAGTAGCTCCTTCATCTGATTTATGGTGTTGTCAGGTTCATATAACAGACCAAAGACCACTAATGGAAGATTTGACTCTTTCATTTAATGATAAATTTTCTGAAATATTCGTAGTCAATAAAATATCGGATAATTCTTATTCAGATATGATGAGTGATTTACAAAAACAATATGATGAATGGTTAAAAGATTCATTTTCTGCACTCAGAAGTGTTTCATCGGATAGTTTGAAGATTAATAAATTATTTAAAAAGTTTAAAGAAGGTGGATTCAAAAAAGTAGAAGATGGATTTAATCATTTTTTATCACCTGATAGATTTCGTGGAACTGATTTAGATGATTTAGAAGGTTTTCATGTAATGGATTGGAACTATCTAACCAATATAGATAGATGGCATTCTTATGAGTTTTGGACTGATTCTGAATGTTTAATCTACTATATTGGAAAAACTGAAAATCCAAGTTGGATTGAAGAAGCTTATGATTCATTCATCAGTGATTTCATAATCAATAAATAATATATAGATTATGTTTAGATATGATGAATTTATTTTAGAAAGTCAGTTAGATTTTATTTCAGAATCTATTGTTTATTTCTCACCAAATCTAAGAAAGTTATTTAAAAGATTATCAAATGTTGATGGTAGTGTGGTTGGTGAAATAGCTGATGCTCTTGTAGATTTAGAATTTCAAAACTTAAAAGATGATATAACATTTATTGATTTTGATAAAGATCCAGCTTATGTATCATTTACAACATCTAAGAACGCTAAAAAGAATTTAACATACAAATTTCCTGAAGATGTATATCCGGACTTATACAAGATGTTTGATGATGATCCAATGATGAGATTATCTAATAATCTACACGAACTGAATAATGAAATATGGACTAAATCAAGAAGTCCAGTTAGAATTGGTAGATTCTTAAACAGAGTTTTTCCAAATAAATTTACAGCAGCTCAAATTGAAGAATTTACTAATAAATTTAAAGCAGTTCAAGAAAAAAAGAGTGAGAAATTCATACTTGTAAAAGGTGATGATATTGCTTTTTGGTATAACGGCAAAAATTACTTTAGAGATGAGCACACTCTTGGGAATTCTTGTATGAAGGGAAAACCTGAAACATATTTCGAGATTTATACAAAGAATTCCGATAAATGTCAAATGCTTTGTATAGTTGAAGAAAATGAAGAAGGAGTAGAGAAATTAAAAGGCAGAGCTCTTTTATGGAAAATTGATACTATCAAAGGTTCAGTTTCAACTCCTAATCCAGAAAAATTTGAATACTTTTTAGATAGACAATACGCGATAGATGATTCAATAGTTCAAAAAATGAGAGATTATGCCGCCTCTCAAGGTTGGGCTTTTAAAGATCGAAACTCTCATACTAGTTTTTCAGGAATTATATTTAATGGTAAAAGTTTTAACATAGGTATGGAAGTTCAGTTGAAATCTACAAAATTCGGTAAATATCCTTATATGGATACTTTTAGAAGATTAAATCTATCTGATGGTATTCTTTATAATGATGATGAAAGAGAGGACCATACTGGACAATATATTTTAGAAGATACTGGTGGTGGTTATGATGAGATTTCAGATAGACCTCATACCTATTCCGAGTATTATGGTGAGGAAATTCCAGAAGAACAATCTGTGTGGTCAGAACCACTTCAAGATTATCTATGGAGAAGAATATCGGTTGAAGTGACAAGAGGTCAAAGAAGAAACCGCGGATACTATCCAGAAGATTATGATGAATTAGTTTATGATGAATGGAGTGATAATTATTTGTATATAGATGATGCAAGTTATTCAGAACATCATGGATATTATATTATGACTGATGAGTCTATAAGTGTTGTTCATTCAGTAAATAAGAAAACTGGTAATTGTAATAGTGATTATTATCCGGTTCATGTGGACTGTGATGAATATGTAAGTTTTAATAGAATAGATGATTTAGTTTGGTATCAAAACATAGTTAAGAAAAATAGAAACTGGGAAGATCATAGTGGTATTCTCAAAGAACTCTTGATTAAAGATGCTGAAGGTGATTGGATTTTGGATAAATTTAAAATAACTCTTCATCAGATGAAAGAGCCGATGGATTTTTTAAATGATGAAGATGTTGTAATCACATTTGAGTGGATTCACGAAATGGATGCCAAACTTTTAGGAATTGAGATATTTGATGAAACTAAAATATCAGATGCTTGGACATATACTGATGATTTGAAAGAAGCTAAATTGATTGAAAAAATCAAGGTGGCTATCGAAAAAAGTATGAATTCGAACCAATTAACTTTAAAATTTGGTGAAGAGTTTGATAAACCGGAGAATGATAGAATTGCAAATCTTAAAGGAAGATTAGAACAATTAGACAACTTTTTGGTTTAAAAAAGTTTACCATAAAACAAAAAACCGGACTCTTTAGTCCGGTTTTTAAATAAAACTGATATAAATTAGGCAAGAGCCTTTTTAACCATTTCAGATACAATTTTCTTGTCAGCTGGTAGAGTCGAAAACTCTTTCATGATTTGACCGATATTCTTGACACCAGAGGCAACAAGAGCTTCAATTTTAGATTGAATATCTTCAACTGAAAGTTGTTTTGGTAAGTATGATTCTATGATTTCTAATTCAACTCTTGATTTTTCATCATTAGCCAAACGTATATTTTCTTTGCAGTTTTTAGCAAATTTGTTAAGAATCTTAATAACATCTTCGTCTGAAAGATTTTCAACCATTGCGTTTTTTTCAGCAGTTTGAATTTCACCTTTCAAAGTTCCAAGCAATGATTTCAACTCCATATTCCTTTCTTTGAAGGCTTTCATGAAGTCAGAATTGATTTGTGATTTAAGTGACATTTTTATAATTTTTAAATTGTTTCTACAAATATAGTTAAAAAATTGAAGATTTGGAACTTCTGTTTCTGTCAGGTTTAAAGCCTAAAACCTATAACAAAAACTTTGTGGACTAACCACTTGGACTTATATCTTAAAAAATTAAGATTTTTTCACCTTAATTTTTTGTTGGCAGTGTTACCATTCTACCTCTCAGTATTTCAGATTACTGAGATTAATTCTTCAATTTAATGGTATTTTCATTAAACCATTTTATTACCATCATAAAAAATGGATACTGGTTTTCACTAATTATTTTTTAGTATGATCCAGTTAGTCATATTAAAATCAACCTCCTTCATTCATTATTATATTATAATTCACGGTGGTTGACCAGGTTTATCAAGGAGATAAACTTATTGACTGGCTGTGTAGCGTATATCATTTCATCTACTACCACAATTTTTAGTCAACTCGGTAGGATTTGAACCTACATCCAGAATAAGGGAATCAGCCACGAGTTACATCACGTATAGCATTTCTGCAGTAGTATCCAACCGATACTTTCTCCCGTTATTGTGCGACGGCCTAGCTCTACTTGAGCCTTCGAGTTGTTGATTTGTATTTACAAATATAAAGAAAGTTTTTTAAACTTAATATATATTTTATGAAATTAAAAAAATACTCAGAATTTTTTAATGAGGAATTAGGTTGGAAAGACTTTATTGTTGGTGCAACAATAGGTACATCAATCTTAAATCCACAATTGACAAAAGGTCAAAATACTTCTACTTACACAGCTCAAGTAAAATATAATGTTTTATCAACTATTAAAGGACCAATAGGAATACAACTAATAGGTAATCCCGATTTAGATTTGGTACATGGTATACTTGGATCGAAACGACTAGATGATGATTTTGAAAAGAGAGTTTCTTCTGAATTAAAAAGATTAAATTATCTGGGAATTAAAACAGACATAGATAATATACAAATGAACTACACATCAGCTAAAGACTGATGTGTTTCAGGTTTCATAGACTTGTCTAACGACAACGCCTCCACCTGTTTTTGTTTAATGTCCGACTCAATCCCTGAACCAGACAATATTTTTAAACCTTGTTTTAAGATGTTTTTACTGGCATTAAAATCTCTATCATTTGTTTCTCCACATGACGAACATCTCCATTCTCTATTATTTAGTGTTAAATGCTGATTTATCCATCCACATTTGGAACAAGTTTTAGATGATGGGAAAAATCTATCAATTTTAACAAATTGTTTATCATTCCATTCACATTTATATTTTAACATAGAATAGAATGAACCTAAACTAACATCAGACATTGCTTGTGCCAACTTATGATTTTTCATGATATTTTTTACGGCTAAATCTTCAACACTAATTATGTCGTGGTTTTTGACAATTTCAGTTGAAACTTTATGTAAATAATCTTTTCTAACATTAGTTATTTTTTCATGAACTACAGCAAGTTTTTGTTTTTGTTTATTTTTCGATGAACTACCCTTTATCTTTTTGGATAATTGTCTTTGATTGTATTTTACTTTTTTTAATTTCTTTTTAAGTGTTTTAATATTTACATATGTAGTTCCATCACTTAATATAGCCAAATCTTTAATTCCTGTATCTATACCAACACTTGAGCCTGTTTTTTCAAAAGTCTTGTGATTTACTTCACAAGTAATAGATACATAATATTTACCTGTTGTTGATTTAGATATTGTGGCAAACAATATTTCACGATTAATTTCTGTATGCAAATTAATTTTAATTCCTGATTTAAATTTAGGTAAAATAAGTTCATTATTTTCTAATTTAACGAATTGAGGTATTTTAAAAGATTGTCTATCATATTTTGACTTAAATCTTGGAAATTTAGTTTGTTTTCTAAAAAATCTCATATATGAACTATCAAGATTTCTTAAAGATGATTGTAATGATTGACTATTAATTTCTTTTAACCAATTAAAGTTTTCATCCTTTTTAAGTTGTGTTAAATCATTAGCATTATCATAGTAATTAAGTGATTTCTTATCTTCAAGATAGGTTTCCTTTCTTTTGTTTAGATAATGATTGAAAACAAATCTACAAGCACCAAAATGTTTAGTCATCAAGATTTCTTGTTCTTTTGATGGATATATTCTAAACTTAAACGACTTGAATATTGTTTTCATATAATCTATATATTAAACTTTAAAAGTCATTTTTTACATTTTTTAATCTTTTATGTAAATGTTTTTAATTCAAATTCATCACACAAGCTAAAGACTTGTGTGTTTTCTTTGACGGTTAATATAAAAACATACATTAAGGATGGAAAAATTATAACTGAAAGTTCTTGTGATATAATTGAATCCAAGGATGGTAATTCTTATGAGTTTTTTACAACAAGAGGTAGTATTGGTTATGATTTCGAAAAAAGGCATGATGAACAAATCGAAGGATTGGAAGGCAGACTCAAATCGCTTTATGGAGGCAATTCTAAAAAAATTAAAACATTTTTAATATCATTTGATTTGAATGGCAAAAGAATATCTTACAAACAAAGTTTTTTTGTCTGTTCCAAATCGGAATATATTAAAGTGACTGGTTTTGATATAATTGATTTACGGGAAAATATAAAAAAACAAACCACAAACCAATCAATAGATTTGAAAAGTTTAAAAGTAGATTTTGATAATTTGAAGATAAGTTATAAACTAGGTAAACAAAAAATCAAAAATCTATCTTTAATATTTGACAATCAAGGTGATTTAGAAAATAGATTAAAAGTGATAAAAGAAAAAAATCCAACATTAGAGATTTTAGAAAGAGGAACCTATAAAAATTATGAATGGGTTATTTCAGTAATTTACTAAAATTTCCTTTGATATTCTCTTTCAATATCTTTAGCCTTAATAGACTCTCTTTTATCCCAGTTCTTTTTTCCACGACAAACACCAATCTTTAATTTGAAACGATTTTTAAGAGTAAATATTTCCAGTGGAATAACCGTGATACCTTTTTCATCATAAGATTTAGAAATCTTACCAATTTCTTTCTTGGTTAAGAGAAGTTTCTTATCACGCATTTCTTCGTGATTATTGTAGGTGGCTTCTTTGTATTTGGCAATACGCATATTCTTAATGAATAATTCACCATCTTTGAAGATGATATAACCATCATTAAAATTAACATCACCTTGTCGTAAAGATTTAACCTCTGATCCTTGAAGTACAAGTCCACAGGTGTATTCCTCAACTACAAAGTAGTCATAATATGCTTTTTTATTAACTATTTTCATAACTACAAATATACTAATTTAGTCCTAAATCTTCTAATATCAAATCTCTTAAAATGGCTCTTATTTTACCATCTCTCATTTCTTCTACGGTATAAAAATACTCATAAAAATACCATTGTTCATTTTCAAAATCATCTTTAATAAAAAATCTACCCTGTTCCCAAGAACCTTTTATCACATCATATATTTTATCTTGAGTTAGTGTATTTACCATATTTGTTTTACAAGCTATTTTCATGATAAAAGTTTATCTAATTGATGTTGTCGAATTTTAGATTGCACTTCTCTTTTAATTTCTTCATGCTTTCTAGCCGGATAACCTTTAACCTTTAAATCATATCCAGTGTGAATAACATATCTTTTAATCTCTTTGAAAACTCCAATAGTAAGATTTTCAATTGAATATGGAAGTGGACAATCTAAAAGATTTAATTGATTAATTGAAATAATCTGATCGGTATCAATATAAATTATATGCTCTGGGTTATTTTCCAATATTTCATCATATAATAGATATTGATATTTAGCTATCAATCCATGTATAAGATGTCCTTTCTTTTGTTTTGAAAATTCACTATAAAGAGAATTAACCCAAACTTTCCATTTTTGGTAATCATTAGCAAAATTGATTGGCCAGGCATTTTGGGTTCCATTGACATTCATACCCAGTTTGAGATTTTTCACATTATCAAAGAACCATTTTAATTTTTCAGCTTCTTCTGGAATATCGATTAATCCTTCATCGTGTAATAAAGTCATAATACGAGGATACATTTGAGTAAATTCTGTTAATTGAAGATTTTCAATTAGAACATCCTGATACTCTTCATTGATCCAATTATAACCACCTTTAAAGGAAGTCATTTTGAACTTTTGAATTGCTTCTTTTTCTTTTAAGAGTTCTTTTTTATGTCGTTGTGGTAATTTCATCGAATAATGATTTTATTGATATTTTTCTAACTTATAATCTCTAAAATGAGCCAAAGAATTGAAATGTTCTAAAACTTCATGAGATTCGACACTCTCAAAAAGAGAAACGCTCGGAAGAAATCTCAGTAGTTTTTTAACTGAGATTTCATTCTGAGCGTCAAATCCAATAAGTGTATTACTGGAGTTTTGAATTTTATCAAGTAAATTCATTAGTTGTGGGCTCCGGCTCCGCCGAGTTCTTCGCTGCTTACATCTTCGTGGGTCACGGTTTTCACTACGTTTGGAAGGTGTTTATCAATCAAGGACTTTAATTGTGCCTTGGATGCGTTACCTACGTGTTTCTCAACAATTTGACCATTTTTATAGATTAAAATTGTTGGAATAGATCGAATTCCTAATTTCTGTGATGTTTCTGGATTTTCATCCACATCAACTTTTCCAATTTTAACATTATCATATTCATTGGATAATTCTTCAATGATTGGTGATAATGCTTTACAAGGTCCACACCACTCAGCTTTGAAGTCAATTAGTGCGACACCAATACCAGTGAAATCATCATATGTTGCGTCTGTTACTTTAACTGCCATAATAATTTATATTTTATCAATTATAAAGTAAATTATCAAAAAGTTTATCCTCACTTTATCTTAAATATAAATTTACCACAATCCCATTGATAATATTGACCACTTTTAATAATTTCAGGATCTAATTCCTCTATCAAGAAATCTTCCAAACCATATATAACTCTACTATCATACCAAGATAAATCAAATATCAACAAGTCATCCTCTACATGAATATCAGATCGATCATATATATCAGAAATCTTGTTAAATAGTTTTCTTTTTATATTATCTTTGTTCGTATTCCACTCATTTTCTCTTATTTGTATCAGATCATAACCAATAGATAGACATTTTTGTAATTTTTTAACGTGATAAAACTTATCATCATTAATTTTGATTGAATGCCAATAGTCACCATTAAATTCTATACAAAGCTTAATATCATCCAAAACAATATCTATTTCATATGGTTTAATTATTTTTCTATTGGTTCTTTGTATGTTACCCTTATAAAATGATTGAATATATTCAAAGACCTCTTGCTCTCCTTTTGAACCCTTATATTCACTACATTGATTACAAATTTCTGAAAAATCCTTTTTCCTTAAATATAAAACACTCTTACTAATCTCACAGAGATGACCTTTTGGACAGGAAATTTTATAATAGTAATTTCTATCACTTTCTATTATATTAAATCCTTCTGGTAATCCTTCTTGTATTTTTACAAGACCCCTTTCTGCATCAGTCGTCTTTTTTCCTCTAATTGATGGTAGTACAATTGGGTCCTCAACTCCGTATTTTAGTAAGTTTCTTTGTTTTCGTTTTTTGATTATTCCAGGGGACTTTGTACAATTATCAACTCCGAATTTATCCAAACAAGTTTGTTTGGATTTTTCTTTCATTGTTTCTAGCTGAGTTACAAACTCAACTCCATATTTTTCTAAGCAGAATTTCTTTTTAGATTCTTCCCTTACTATATTTTGACATTTTTTCCGGCTACAAGTTGGTCTGTATCCGTAACAATGATATTGTCTTTCCTTACCACAAATACATTTTGGGACATCTTTTATATTTTCTTTGTAATGATACAATAAAACCATTGGTTCCTTATCTAATCCAGTTTCCTGTTTTAGATAAAGAACCAATGGTTTATGTTTTTTTAAATGATAACAAATTTGATTATTATTAGAACACTCTTTTAAAAGAAGTTCTAAATCGTTTTTTGGATCACCGTTTAATTTTATTTTAGTTCTTGCCATAATCTATATATTAAGATTATGTTCTCCCGTTTCAGATTTGAGTTACTATTTTACTTATACATCTCATCTAGTGATTCAAAGTCACGACTGGTCTCACTTATAAGGATTGCGCGACCATTCCTTATTTGTGATTTAATTGTCGACAGATTTTTTCCCAACTGGTCAGCAATATCTTTATAAGCCATTTTTTTAATTTCTCTCATTTCAATAACTTGCTTATAAGGTTCTTTTAATTCAGATATTCTTTGAAGCATTATTTCAGCTTTCATTTGAATCAAATCTTGAAGGTGTTGTTCTGATTCTTCTTCTTGAAGAAAATCTTTCATAGTAGTACCTTCTTCATCTACTTCAACATCCATAGATAAGGTTTTCTGATCTGTTTTGATTTCTTGAAGCATTAGGTTCTTGGCAATAGTGAATAGCCAAGTTGAGAATTGTGATTTCTCTTTTTCGTATTTGTCAATTTTTTCAAATGCGATTAAGAATGAATCTGTCGAAATGTCTTCTGCTTTTGCCGGATCTAATCTTGCCGACTGACACATTTTAGATGTGTAATAAAGTAATTTTGGATAATACTTTTGGTAAAAAAATGAGAATTCTTTACCGGTTCTTTCTTTGAATAGTTCTTCTTGTTCAGGGAAGAAGATTGTTTTCTTTTCTACTGCCATTGTTTTGCCGTTAATTTTTTGTTATGCCGTTGAGCTTAATGATTGCCGTTTAATTTCCACAAAAATTATACCGAAGCATAATTAATTATTATATGATATATATTGTTATAAGTTTAATACATTGTTAAACTTTTCTGTATTTTTTCATATATTTTTTTATGGCCTTTTTGGCAGATTTACTTTGAGTCATTTTAGTGTCAGGTTTTACCTCACAACCAACAGACCACTCACCGATTCGGTAAACAACGAATTTTTTGTTGTAATCGTTAAAAGATACGGCATATCCATATCCGAGTTTTTTGATTAGTTTTTCTATTTTCATTTTAATAAGTTTTCTAAATCTATTACAGTCATAATTTTAACACCCAGTTCGATTGCTTTCTTTTCTTTAGAAGAACCAGACCGGATAATTTTTACAAATATACAAAAAATTTAGAAATCTCTATCAACATTTTTACCTCTTTTTTTCATGTCCTCTCTTATAAGCTTTTCAATATACTTAGACCTTTTACCTAAATCTTCGTTTTCTAAGTATTCATCTAGTTTGTAAAGCAACTTTTCATTCATAGAGAACGACAATTTTCTTTTCTTATTTTCTTCTGACTTTCTATTCATATTTTTTAATTTATTCTAAAAATAATCTAAAATTATTACTTTTTGACTTTTATAACTTAATATATACTTTAAAATTGATTAAAAGTTATGAAAAGGAAAAAAGAAAAAGTTATAGTGTCAATATCAGTAGATAAAAAACTTGATGATTATATGGAAGAATTATTCGAAAATAAATCATCTTATATCGAATGGTTAATAGAACAAGATTTACTTAAAAGTGGTGTAAATTTAGAAAAAATAATAATTTAAGGGAACTATATACTTGTTCAACCTAATTCCTATTATTTATATAAATAAAATTAGGAAAGTTTGAGTATTTTATTTACATTTGTAAAACTTTTTGATAATTTTATCATATAATATGTATGATAATCTTACAAAAATTCAATAATTTAGTCCAACTTTTTTCATATTTTAACAACGAACAAGTGTGCAGAGAATATTTAGAACAAATTAGATGGAATGGCAATATAACTTGTCCTTATGAGGATTGTAAGCATGATAAAGTTTTTAAATATAGTAATGGTAAAGTTTATAAATGTGATAAATGTAAAAGACAATTTTCAGTAAAAGTAGGAACTATGTTTGAAGGAAGTAAAATATCTCTACAAAAATGGTTCGCTGCTATCTATCTCATAACATCACATAAGAAAGGTATATCATCTTTACAATTACATAAAGATTTAGGAATTACTCAAAAAACTGCTTGGTTCATGCTACATAGAGTTAGACATAGTTTGGGATTAAATATTCAACCGAGTGAAAAATTAGAAGGAACTTGTGAAGCAGATGAAACTTATATTGGTGGGATTGGTGGGCAAGAAAAGAATAAGCATCAAAGTAAGAAAACAAAAGGAACACAAGGTAGAAGTTTGAAAACCAAAACACCTGTTGCTGGTATTATAAAAAGAGGTGGTGAGTTAAGAGCAAATGTTGTAGATGGAACATCAGGAGAAATTTTAAAGAAATTCATAGATGAAAATCTGAAACAGGGAAATCCATTAAATACTGACGAATGGTTAGGATATAAAGGATTATCTAAAATATTTGATCATAATGTTGTTAAACATAATAGTAAAGAATATGTTAAAGGTGATATTCATACCAACACAATTGAAGGGTTTTGGGCAATCTTAAAAAGAGGAATAATGGGAATATATCATTCTATGAGTAAGAAACATTTACAGAGATATGTTGATGAATTTGTATTCAGATATAATACTCGTGGATTTTCAGAAAGTTATAGATTTGATTATGTTCTTAATAATATTAACAATCATTTAACCTATAAAGAATTAAAAAATGTTGGAAGTAATTAAAAAATGGAAATTGAACCAAACATTATTGGCACAGAAGATGGGAATGTCAAAAGTTGTTTTTGGAAATAAACTGAATAATGGTTTGTTTTCAGATGATGAAATGGTTAGGTTAAAGATGATTTTAAGAGAACTTTATAGTGATTTAGATGGTGTGATTGATATTAACTTTAATGATATGTTAAAATCAATTATTTGAGTTGATCTATTGTAAATGAAAATTTACCTTTATCTAAAATAAATAATCCGTGTTGGATTATATCCATTCCAATTATTACATCAAATTCTCTACTCTTACCAAAACAAGCAGGATTTATCTTTATTGATTGTGAATGTCCTTCAAGAGATAATTGAAGGATATATTTATCAGACTTCTTTTCTTTATGGATTGTATTTATATAAACATATCCATGCTTATCTGGATTCAAATCTGAAATAACTTTATCAGATACAATTGTTTCCATTGATCCAGTGTCCCAAATACAAACATATTGATTTATTGAATCACCATTAGAAATCCAAACTTTACTCAATATCTTCTCCATATTTTGTTAAATCAATTTTATCACTTTGTTTTTCTTTTGTTAGGTCAAGTCCAATATTTTTTGATGCTTCCTTTGCTCTTTCCAAATCAAAAGATGAAGATTCTTGTATTACAAAATCTTTGAACTTCTTAATTTTTGGTTTAGTTAAATCTAATCCTACTTTCATAATTTCACTTATTTTTGTAGTATATATTAATTCTTCAACTTCATAATTTCTTTAAGAAATTCTTCAACTGAATAGTTTGAAAAATCAATATCAAGATCTTTTTGATTAACTCCATTTGGAATACAAATATCTGAAAAGACTTTATCTATTCTTGTATCTTTTCTATCTGACATAAATTCCCATTGAAGATAGTTTATTGCTTCTAAATGAGGATTTATATCATTTTTTAATGACTTATAATCATTTGTTTCAATTTTTGATTTTGAAATCTTATAATACTTCTCAATATTAATATCTTCAAATAAGTCTAAAATTGATGATATACAAATAAATGAAATCTTAGTTATAATTGGATTAGAAGAGTTTTCTGTTAAATTATGAAACTCACTATTTCTAAGGTTAAGTCCTAAATAATCACATAGTATCATTTTTAACCCATCACATATATTTGAGTATTTACTCCTAAAATCAGAAGTATCTAATAACTCACCAAAATTTTTATTTTTTAAATTTGACTTCTTATATAACCAATTATTTTTAATGAAAAATTCTCTAAGTAAAGGTTCTATTATTTTAAGAGAAACCATATTTATTGATATCCAATCATTATCTTTCTTTGACTTATTGAAGGTCTCTATTATACTATTTTTAATAGAATTTGAAGTAGAATTATCTATTAATATAACATCAATATTATCAAATATAATACTAAATATTG
>Ga0172367_10006344_pt1 | contig 13946 bp, 13 predicted proteins | sample Lak10m_FD_114542 | JGI IMG/M metagenome (GOLD analysis project Ga0172367, IMG submission 114542) | Freshwater microbial communities from Kabuno Bay, South-Kivu, Congo - kab_022012_10m | ecosystem: Environmental > Aquatic > Freshwater > Lake | place: Democratic Republic of the Congo: South-Kivu... | reverse complement strand
TCGAAGTGGCTCGACATGTCGAGTACCAGCACGCCCGACAGCCGGCAATCGAGCAATTCGCGCAAGGGCATGCGGCCGCCGCGCCGCTCGCCGATGGCCACAACGATCTCGTCGACCTTCAATTCGTTCACCGTGTCGATCAGCGTCTTGTCGCGCGAGATCAGCATGTTTTGCGGAACGGACAGCTCTTCCGATTCGTGCCCGGGATAGAAGCCGACGACGCGCACCGTCTGGTCCTCCTTGCTCAGCGAAGCGGCCACCTGCGCCGCTTCCTTGCCGGCGCCGAAGATCAGCAGGCGCAAGGTCACGAGGGCGCGCGAACGCCGGTGCGATGCCATCACCCGATAGCTCAACATGCCGAACAGCGCCGCCATGCCCGAGAGTTCGAGCAGATTGCGATTGCCATCGACCGTCGGCAGGAACAGGAAAATCACATAGGCCACCGGGACCGACAGATGCAACGACAACACTGCCCGGGCACGCGAATCCTCGATCGTCCGGTCATGGATGCGCTGATAAAAGCCGAGCCAGCCGTTGATCACCAGCATGGTCAGGGCAAGGATCGCCGCATAGGTCGCCACCAGGCTGAAATCGATCGGCAGGTCGTTGCCGATCCACATCACGGCGATGAGAATGCCGACGAAGACGAATCCGAAATCGAATACCACCTGCAGGAAGGTGTCGGTGCGGAACGTGTGTCCCATCGCCGATGAGATCATGCCGGAAATTCCTCAGGAACGAATATGCTCAATGATACCCGATGACCACCACGGCATCGAAAAATCGGCGTTGGCGGGACGGCACGGCAATGGCCTAATCCAGCTTCTTCAGATAATCCTTGGTGAAGATCTTGTCGGGCAAGTCGCGCAATTTCATGCCCTGGTATTCGAGCACCGACTGCTCGCCGGCCTTGAGGGCATCTTCCATGACCAATCGCGTCGGCCGCAGCTTGCCGACCATGGTTTGGTAGTTTTCATAGCTGCAGCGCTTCAGCAGGCGGTTCGACAGCGAGTAGAACTCCGCCTTGAGCGGCCAGGAATTCTTCTTGTTCACCCAGTACATGACGCGCTGATAGGTCACGCCACGATCCACCGCCTTCAACTCGAGCACATGGTAGTGCTCGCTGCCGACGGTCTCGCTGCCGACGATGCGCGGCGTGTAGTCGCCGGCGAAATTCGCGCGCGCCAGGTCGCCATTCGCCACCTGCCCGGTCAGGCGTTGCGCGAGAGACAGGCGGATCGGCTGGGACACATCAGGCATGAACACCCATAAATCGCGCCCTTTCATCAGCATGATCTGGCCGCGATCCGATGCCGGCTCGGTCACCATGACCACGCTGTTCTCGTTGCCCTTGGAGAGCACGCGGTACTTGCGCAGGTCCTGCGATTTGTCGGCCAGCGTCGTGGTGATCGTCACATCGACCTGGAAGCCTTCGGCCGGGAAGCGGATATGGTCGGCCTTCTCGACGATCGCCTGCGCCTCCGCATCGATTGCGTCCGCTTGCCGGGTCTCCTGGGCGTGGCAAATACCCCCGATAAAGCCCCCTATTACCAGCCACAGGAGAAACCGGGTATTGGCATAGAATTTGGATGTTTTCATCATTTTTCCACCGCGGTCCATGACGAAGAGCGTCGTTCGCGTCGAGCATGTTTGCAAGGACTACCAGCTGGGCGAGCAACTGGTACGCGCGGTCAATGATATCTCGCTCGAGGTGCAGCCGGGCGTCTTTCTGGCCATCGCGGGGCCTTCCGGCAGCGGCAAGACGACCCTGCTCAACCTGATCGGCTGCATCGACCGTCCGACCAGCGGCAGCATCTGCATCAACGAGCAGAATGTCGACAAGATGTCCGACAACGATCTCGCCGCGCTGCGGCTGCGTTCGATCGGTTTCATTTTCCAGACGTTCAACCTGCTCCCGGTGCTGTCGGCCGCCGAGAATGTCGAATACCCGCTGCTGCAGCGGACAGATATTGCCCCCGCCGAACGCCGCGAACGGGTCGCCTATTTCCTCAATGTCGTCGGATTGTCGAACCGCAAGGACAACCGCCCGAACCAGCTATCCGGCGGCCAGCGCCAGCGCGTCGCGATCGCCCGCGCGCTGGCCGGCTCGCCGAGCATCGTGCTGGCGGACGAACCGACCGCCAACCTCGACAAACGCACCGGCGTCGGCATCCTCAAGCTGATGAAGCAGATCAACGAAAAACTCAAGACCACGTTCATTTTTTCCACGCACGACCGCCGCGTGGTCGAAATGGCCGACCGGCTGGTGCAGGTCGAGGACGGCAGCATTCAGGCGCTGGGCATCCGGCGCGACGGCAAATGGCTGCTGGCCCGCTTCCAGCCGCCGGAGATCACGGGAGAAGCCGCATGAAAATACTTCGCAGTACCGGCCTGATCGCGGCCCTCGCGCTGAGCGCAACGCTGGCCCATGCGGATTCAAAGGATGCCCTCTTCGGTGACGACGACATCGTCGCCAAACCCCAAGCCGCCACACCCGTCGAAAAATCCGGCAGCGGTTTGAAGGGCTTCGTACAGTTCGAACTGGCCCACACGACCGCCGACCCCGAGCACTGGTCCAAGCTGCGCACGCGCGGCGAAATCGGCTCGCAAGGTAACCTCGGCAACGGCATCAAGTGGAAGGCCAATGTCCGGCTTGACTACGATGCCGTCTTCCATGTCGAAGACAACTTCTACCCCGGCGCGGTGGAGCGCAACCAGCGTTCTTCCGCTGCGCTGCGCGAGACCTATCTCGACATCAGCCGCGGCGACTGGGATTTCCGCCTCGGCCGGCAGCACGTGGTCTGGGGCGAAATGGTCGGTCTGTTCTTCGCCGACGTCGTTTCCGCGCGCGACCTGCGCGAGTTCATCCTGCCCGAGTTCGATGCGTTGCGCACCCCCCAGTGGGCCGCCCGCGCCGAGTACTTCAAGGACGACTTCCACGCCGAACTGCTGTGGGTACCCGTCGCCAGCTACGACGAAATCGGCAAACCGGGCGCGGAGTTCTACCCCTACCAACCCATCGCCCCCGGAATGACGCCGATTTACCGCAACGAAGTCAAACCCGGTCGCAGCCTGAACAACGGCAACTATGGCCTGCGTGTCTCCTACCTGACGCATGGCTGGGATCTGTCCGCTTTCTTCTACCGGAGCATGGACATCCAGCAGACCTTCTATCGCGAGGTTGTTGGCCCCGTTGCCTATTTCGAACCACGCCACGAGCGCATCAGCCAGGTCGGCGGCACGCTCGCCAAGGATTTCGACTCGGTTGTTCTAAAGGCCGAAGCCGTCTATACGCACGGCCGCAAATTCGGCGTGCTCGACAACGGTACGGATGCCGACGGACTCACGCCGCAGAACACGCTCGACTGGGCGGGCGGACTCGACTTCACCCTGCCCGCCGAAACGCGTTTCAACGTGCAACTGTTCCAGCGCGTGTTCTTCGACCACGACCCACGCATCATCCCCGACAAGCATGAAAACGGCTACAGCCTCTACCTCAACAAGAAGATCGGCAGCCGCTGGGAAGCTCAGGCCACCTTCATTTCCAGCCTGAATCGCAGCGACTGGCTGTTCCGCCCGCGCGTGCAATGGAACTTCGAGAAGAACTGGCGCCTGCTCGCCGGCTTCGACATTTTCAAGGGCCCGCCGCTCGGCATGTTCGGGCAATACAGCAACCGCGACCGGCTCTATTCCGAAGTGCGCTACAGCTTCTAACAGCCGACCCCCTTCCCCTTCCTAAAGCATATTCCATGGAATGGCGAGCACACGGTCACAAAGCCAGCGGGGAGCATCAATCGCGCAAATGACCGCACCCAAACCCATGCGTCTATGCGCATGTGCGGCAAAGAATGCTTCGATACCCGAAGCCTGACGCCTTCCCGGAGCCGCTGTCAATTTAATTTCGATCGGGTAGAGCATGCCATCGCGTTCCAGTACCAGATCCACCTCGGCCCCCCCTGCCGTGCGCCAGTGGGAAAAAGCCGGGCGCGTGGCAAACGTGGAAGCCTGCTTGAGCAGATCGCAGACGATGGCCGTTTCGAACAACGGGCCAAACAGCGGGTGACCGCCCAGCGCCTGGGGAGAAGAAATCTGCGCATTGAAACAAGCCAAACCGGTGTCTGCCAAATAGCCTTTGGGACGTGACACCACGCGCTTTGCCGGATTCCCTGAAAACGCCGGTAATGCAAACCATTGGAAAGTGCCTTCCATCACCTTCAACCAGCGCCGGGCGGTTTGCGGCGTCATCCCGATCTCGCGACCCAACTGGCTGAAATTCACCTCCTGGGCAGTCAAGGCGCTCATCAGCGCGACGAAACGCCCAAATTCCTGCCAGTCGTTGATGTCACCCGCCAAACGTGCATCACGCTCGACATAGGTACGTTGGTAGCCGCGCCAGAAATCGGGTACCAGTCCAATATCGATTCCGGTGACGCGTGGCAGTGATCCACGCCACAGCCATTCCTGAAGATTGCCGGTAAACCGCGGGGACTGACGCAGGTTCGTCAGCGGATCATCTGGACTGTCCAGCCAGTCCTTAAGCCAACCTCCCAAAGGCAGCCCACCGAGTTCCGGTAACGAAAACCCATATAAATCAAGAAAAGTCGCACGCCCAGCCAGGCTTTCCGCCAGGCTTGCCAAGACCTGCCATTGCTGCGAACCCGTCAGCAGATACTGGCCGGCGTGCTGCGACGACTGATCTATCTGCCTCTTGATGGCGGCAACCACTTCGGGGGCATACTGAATTTCATCCAGAATAACTGGCGGGGGGTGGTTTTTCAGGAATAAATCCGGTTCGCGGCGTGCATTTTCCTGATCCAGGCTGGCATCAAAAACCACATAGTCGTATTCAGGAAAGCTGTGCTTCAGCAGGGTGGTCTTGCCTACCTGACGTGCCCCGCTGACAACCACCACCGGGAATGTTCCGGCTAGTTGGCCGAGACGGTTGGAAAGTGCTCGCTCACGATACATACCTTGCAAAATATAACAGACATCATCAATTTGCAAGTATTAATGGATTCTCAAAGCGATCTCAGGCCAGGAAGCGCGAAGCCTGCTCCAGATCGTCGTACGTCTGACCGCCGGTCAGCGCGCCAATGAAGGTATTCCAGACGACATCCGGCTCGCCCAGGTTGAAAGCGTAAATATCCTGGGCACCATCGACGAGGTCGCGTACGGCCATGGCCTTGATGGTCGAAATGTCGTCCTTGCCAAACTTGATCGTCGCATCGCTCCACACATGCATCGGCAACTGGTCGGAGGATTTCGCCTTGAAACCGTAGCGGGAAACCTCTATCACCTGCATCGTGTAGGTAACCTTCTGCCCCTCCCCCGCCACGCGCAGGTAGCCTGGGCACTTGTACGAATAACGACTGCATTGGCGATAACGACGCCCGCCTGCGCCATAAGGCAACTTTGGCAGCACGCGCCGGTATTCCGGCAGATCGTAGATCGAATGCAGCAAGCTCTTTTCGTGAGGCCCCAGCATGGCGAAACCCTGCGTGCGCTGGTTGAAGAAATAATCCAGCAACTCCGGTGTCAGCACCGGGTCGTTGGTCGTGTAGTAGCGCCGCTGCGGCAACTGGATGTTGGGCAGGCTGATCTTCGTAAAGTAGGCATGCAGGTTCTTGCGCGGAGTCTTCGAGCCATAGACATGCTCGAAAATCGCCGGCGCATGCTTCAGGTCCAGCCACGCCCCCACCGCTGGCGCGCCGTTGGCAAAATCGTAGTTTTCCACCGTGTTCGCCGCCAGGCGCTTGAAGAACAACAGCGATTCGTACATCTCGATGCGGTTAGGATTCACCGCGATGACCAGGTGCCGGGTATCGAAGAAAGTTGTCGAATATTCGTACATGAACTTCATCAGCGGGAACAGGATCGCCCCACCCGACTTGCCGCGGAAATTCCGATGCACAGCCAGCGCCGATACTTCGGCGACGTTGCCACCCTTCGCGCGTACGGTGGAGAGATCGAAGATCGACTGCAGCGGAAACCCGAACACACTGTCGTCGCGGATCAGCGACATCGTGCCGACCACCTCGCCGTCCCACTTGGCACATAAGGTCGTCGTCGTCGGCAGCGCATGGTAAATCGTCACCCGCATCCCAGACGGGTGTGGCTTCATGAAACCGCTGTCGACGTAAGCATCGTGCAGCAGGCCAAAACAGGCCTCGAGTTCCTCCCTCGTCTCGGCGATCTTGAGCTGCAGCCGATTGCTCGGCGCCGGGTCGCAATCCACCATGGAACGGTAAAAAGCAAACCGCTGCTCTCTCGGCAGGGCCGAAAAAACTTTTCTCACCGTCCTGCGAAATAACGAGGTTAAACCCATCTCGACTCGGCTCTTTTCTTTGCTGTTAGCTATTACATAATAGGTTCAATGGCAGGAAATGGGAAATGCAGATATCTTATGTTTGTTGGCCTTACTTCCCGGTTGAGTTCGCATGACCGCAAAGTTTTCCTATGAACAGGCTTTTGCCCGCAATATCGGCTGGCTGACACACGCGGAACAGTCATTGCTGCGCCGCAAAAAGGTCGCCATCGCCGGCTTGGGTGGCGTTGGTGGTGCTCACCTGCTCACCCTCGCCCGCCTTGGCGTGGGTAGTTTCCGCATAGCCGACCTCGATATCTTCGACCTGGTCAATTTCAACCGTCAGGCAGGCGCATTTACCAGCACGCTCGAACAACCCAAGTCCGAGGTTCTGCTCCGTATGGCTCGCGACATCAATCCCGAGTTGGATATCCAGGTCTTCCATGACGGCGTAAATACCAAAAACATCGATGCTTTCCTGTCCGGCGTCGACCTGTATGTCGACGGTCTCGATTTCTTCGTCTTCGAAGCCCGCGCCATGACCTTCGCGCGCTGCCACGCTCTGGGCATACCGGCTGTCACGGCCGCGCCACTTGGCATGGGGGCAGCCGTACTCAGCTTCCTGCCCGACGGCATGAGCTTCGAAGACTATTTCGGCTTTGCCGGTCAACCTCCTGAAGAACTCGCCTTGCGCTTCATGATCGGCCTCTCGCCACGAATGCTCCAGCGCCCATACCTGGTCGATCCCTCTGCTGTCGATCTCGACGCACGGCGCGGTCCCTCGACGATCATGGCCTGCGATCTCTGCGCCGGACTGGCCGCCACGGAGAGCCTCAAGATCCTGCTGGGACGTGGGAAAGTCCGCGCCGCACCGCATGGCTTCCAGTTCGACGCCTACCGCAACAAGCTCGTCCGAACTTGGCGCCCCTTTGGACACCGCAATCCAATCCAGCGGCTGATGCTGGCCATCGCCCGCAAACAACTGGCTGCCATGCAAAGAGCCCGGCAGAATGGCTGATCGCGCCCGGCTCCTGCGCATTCTCGACCGAGCACGCTGGGCGCCCAGTGGCGACAATACGCAACCCTGGCGTTTTGAACTTCTCGGCGACGACCACCTGGTCGTGCATGGCTTCGATACGCGCGACCATGTCGTCTACGACCTCGACGGCCACCCCAGCCAACTCGCCATTGGCGCCTTGCTCGAAACCATTGTCATCGCCGCCAGTGCCGAAAGACTGGCCTGCCGTATCGAACGCCGCCCAGATACCCCGGAAACTCACTTACTCATTGATGTGCGTTTCGAACACAGCGATGGGTCCGCTCCCGATCCACTGGCGCCCTTCATCGAGCAGCGGGTCGTTCAGCGCCGGCCGATGTCGCCACGACCGCTGACGGTCGAGCAGAAAAGCGTTCTGACCAAGGCCCTGACCGCTGGCTATTCGGTCGTCTGGTTCGAAGGTTGGGAAAAACGCTACCGCATAGCACGGCTGCTATTCGACAACGCCAAGATCCGCCTCAACATTCCCGAGGCCTATCAAGTCCACAAGGCCGTCATTGAATGGGGCGCCCGCTACAGCGAGGATCGCATACCCTCTCAAGCCGTCGGCGTCGACCCACTGACCGAACGCCTGATGCAATGGGCAATGGCCCGTTGGGAGCGCATCGAATTTCTCAACAAGTGGCTACTGGGTGATCTTGCGCCACGCATCCAGCTCGACCTGCTGCCCGGCCTGTTCTGTGCCGCCCATTTCGCGCTGCTTGCGCCTGCACCATTACGCACCATCGATGATTATCTGGCTGCCGGTCGGGCGATGCAGCGCTTCTGGCTGACCGCCAGCAGTCTTGGTCTGCTGTGCCAGCCGGAGATGACGGCTGTCATCTTCAGCCGTTACCACCGCGAAAATATCGCATTTACTTCAGATAACCGGTATTTGCATTCAGCAGGTCGACTGAGTGCCCGGCTAGGCCAAATGCTGGACGGTGTTCCCGTGGAATCGATGCTCTTCCTGGGACGTATCGGATCGAGCCAGCAACCGCCCGCTCGTTCGACTCGCAAGCCGCTGGAAACCCTGATGGCGAGGCATTGAGTTTGCCGGCGCGACGTAACAAGGTCATGTTCTTTGCCGAAGGCGCCACACTGGCCCATGTCGGCCGCCCTTACGTTCTTGCGCAAGGTCTGGATGCCGAAGCTTTCGAGGTCATCTTTGCGCGCCCCCCTGTCTTCTCATGGCTGACCCGCGACGCCGGTTTCAAGCTGATCAACCTCGACTGCCAGGACAGCAAAATCTTCACCCAGCGCCTCGACCGTGGCCAGCCCCTTTACGACTTCGCCACGCTCGAGCGTTATGTCCAGGCCGACCTGGCCCTGATCGACGCCCACCGACCGGATATCATCGTCGGCGATTTCCGCCTTTCGCTTTCCGTCAGCGCCCGCCTGAGCAAAGTCCCCTACGCCACGATCTGCGACGCCTACTGGAGCCCGGAACGTCCTCTCGAACCCATGCTGCCGGTGATGAGTTTCACCCCCTACGTTCCGCTCGCCATTGCCTCCCCCATTTTCAAGGCGATCGCGCCCCTTGCCTTTCGGCTGCATGCCCGCCCCATGGAGGCGCTACGCAAACGCCATGGCCTCCCATCGCTCGGTTATGACCTGCGGCTGTGCTATACGGATGCCGACCTGCGCCTGTTCGCCAATATCCCGGCCCTGTTTCCCGAGGTGTGCCGTACTGCCAGCGCCGACTTTCTCGGCCCGGTTGCCTGGTCACCACCGGACAACCCCAATCTGGATTTTCCTGCAGGCGACGGCCCGCTGGTCTATGTCACGATGGGCAGCTCCGGCGACCCGCGCGTGCTCACCACCCTGATCCCGCTGCTCGAAGCCGCCGGTGCGCGCAGCATGGTCGCGACGGCGGGCAAACCCCTGCCGCCGGGCCTCGGCTCGCCACGCACGCACATCCACGACTTCCTGCCCGGCGACCAGATCTGCCGAGCGGCACAACTGGTCATCTGCAATGGCGGCAGCCCGACGACCAACCAGGCGCTCAAGCACGGCGTACCTGTGCTCGGCATCGCCCGCAACATGGACCAGTTTCTCAACATGACCGCGATCGAGCGCTTCGGTGCAGGCATCCTGCTTCGGGCAGACCGCGTGGCACAAGCCCGTCTCGGCGAAGCGCTGCAGCGGCTGCTGCAAGAGGATCGATTTGCGGAGCGGGCCGGCGTGCTGGCGAAGTCATCCACAGGGATGGATGATTTTCAGATGCTTTGCCAGCGTCTTTTGTCTCCTTGCACTACCCGAACAAATTGATCTAATATAAAGATCGTTTGATCTATATATTAGTTCACGAATGGACGCGATCGCCTCGACCCTCTTTGGCAAAGCCCGGCAGGCTGTTCTGACAATTCTTTTCGAACAACCCGAACGCGGCTTCTACATGCGCGAATTGTCGCGGCTATCAGGAATAGCTCCGGGCCCTTTGCAACATGAATTGAAGCAACTCGTTCACGCCGATCTGGTTGTCAGGGAGCCTAACGGCAATCGCACGAACTATCGGGCCAACGCCACAAATCCCGTGTTTCCCGAGCTCCTCGGCATCATCCGGAAAACCTGCGGCATGCCGATCATGATCGCGAAGGGACTGGAAAGTCTGGGAAACAGCATCAGCCATGCCGCCATTTATGGCTCCGTGGCTAAAGGTACCAACCAGAGCAAGAGCGATGTTGACCTGCTTGTCATCGGCGATGCGCCTCTGGCGGACATTGTCGCCACACTGCCCCCCATCGAAACCCGGCTTGCCCGTGAAATCGGCGTGCGTTTGTTCAGGGAGAGCGAGTTCCTCCAACGGATTGAACAGTCCGATCGTTATATCTGCGGGGTTCTGAACGGCCCCCTTTTGATCGTCAAGGGAGACTGGAATGGTTTTAGAAACGCTGCTCGGGCGCGGATTGCAGCAGGAACCGACCTGAATTGATGGCAGCGATGAAAAGCCGCTGAATAGGTGTGCCGTCCCGCCAGCGCCGACTTTTGATTCAGGCAACCAGAAACAGCACCCATGTCCTTATCGGTCAACCTCGCGCCGGTTACCCACTTGCACTACCACCCGCAGGTAATAAGCCTTGGTGCGCCCAGTATGGGAGACATCACATAACCATTTTCACCCTTGCAAGCGCCTCAACACTTCAGTACGATTAAAATTGATTCATAACGATTGGAGTCTGCCATGTCACACGCCACAACCAAGGTGCTGACCGCCCATATTCCCCTGCCGCTCGCCGAAAAGGTTGATCAACTTGCCACGCGCCTGGAGCGCTCACGGGGGTGGATCGTCAAGCAAGCACTATCCGCCTGGATCGATCAGGAAGAAGAACGCAGTCGCCTGACCCGCGAAGCGCTGGATGACGTCGAGGCGGGCCGCGTCATCGATCATCAGACCGTGCAGGCATGGGCCGATAGCTTGGGCACGCCCCACCCGCTGCCGGTGCCGCGCTGATGGAATTGAAATGGACCAGCAAAGGTCTTTCCGATCTGGCCCGCCTGTACGATTTCCTGGCGCCGGTGAATCCGGCTGCCGCCGCGCGCATCGTTCAGTCGCTGACTGCCGCGCCGTCGGGTTTGCGTATCAATCCGCGCATTGGTGAGCGCCTGGAGGAATTCGACCCACACGAGGTGCGCCGCATTCTCGTCGGCAACTACGAAATGCGCTACGCAATCCAGGACGAGATCATTTACATCTTGCGTATCTGGCATACGCGCGAAGACCGATAGGCACCGAAGCCGCGCTGGACTGACGCGAAAGTCGGCGCTGCCGAGACGGCATCTCTGGCGGTCGTGCTTGACCTTGGCTGCTTGCTTGCCAAAAAGCTGTCGAATATTTTTACATCATGCTCGGCGGCCACAAACCGACATCCACCCATCCCAATGTTTTATATACACTTTTAATTTCAGGCACGCTTCTGGCTTTACTAGGCTGCGCGCTTCCGAAAAACATCTCGGCAAGCATTGAAAGCAAAGTTTTCCAGGAGAGTAATCATGATGAAGAGCAAAATTGCAGTGGCGCTTGCCGCGATGTCTTTGAGTGTTGGAGCAAATGCTGCGCTGATTCAGACAATTGATTTGTTCAGTACAGACCAAGCTGCATTACTTGATACGACAATGGGGAATGGTGGATTATTCTCCCAAGCTGGCAGCATATCTGATACGACCATTATTGGTGGTTACAGAGATATAGGTGTTGATTTTGTATCTCTTTCGACTGGTACCGCTCCTACTTACCCAGCCAGTATTGAGGTCAGCGGTGGCTATTTAAACTTTACAGCAGCTCCGCGTGTTAATGCTCAGGGGCTTGTTCGCTGGGATGGTGCAGCGGCGGCAAGTGATTTCAATACACCCAGCATGGGGTTGGGTGCGTCATTCAATCCGTTTGGGACATTTTTTGAATTAAAAACAATTTTCTCAGACTTGGGTTACACATTTGTTTTAGAAGCATTTTCAACTACCAATCAGTGGTCACGTATTGAACTTTCTGCTCACGCAGTGGATGCCGCAGACCCTGGAGTATCTAGCTATATTCCTCTACTTGGCTTTTTAAATTGTGGATTTAATGTGCCAGGTATTTCAGTATCATGTGGCTCAGATGGCGCTGTTAATTGGGGGAATGTCGGTGCTTTGCAGGCCATCATTAACCTGAATGGCGGTACAACTGCAGTCGATCTAACTTTGAATCAGGTAACTCAAGTTCCGGAGCCCGGTACTCTCGCTCTTGCCGGTCTTGGCCTTCTTGGTCTTGGCGCGCTGCGTCGCCGCAAGCAAGCCTGAGTCAGCAATTCACCGGCGCGAGCCGGTCCGGATAGTGCGCAAAGATCCCGCCGATTGGCGGGATCTTTTTTTGTGCGCGCGGAACAGGTAAGCTTTGCCCACCTGCCCTGAGGAAACCCAATGAAATCAACCCCGCTCGACTACATCCTCTCGACCCTCGTGCTGACTATGCTTGTCCTGGCGAGCGGCGCGATTACGGCTGGCATTGCCGCGCTGTCGAGCGGCCTCGGCGCTTACCTCGTGCTCGTTGAGGTTCTGGCGTTTCTCCTCGCTTTTGGTCTGCTCTGCGCCGTTGCCGCTCGGGTCCTGCTGCAAATCCGCCCCTTGGGCGAAGGCATCATCCCGATGGATGACAGCCGCTTCGTGGTGTGGAAGCTTTACACCGTACTCTACGAATTCGGCTGCGGCGCCCTGAAACCCTTCACGGTCATGTTCCTGCGCCCGGTCGTGCAACAGCTGTTCGGCGCCACCATCGGCAAGGATGTCGCCCTGGGCGGCAAACTGGTCGATCCGCACATGATCCGGCTGGCCGACGAAGCCATCATCGGCGAAGGCTCGGTGGTCACCGCGCACGCCATCAACAGCGGCTCGATCCTGCTGGCGCCGGTGGTCATCGAACGCGGGGCCACCGTCGGCGTCGGTGCGGTGATCTATCCGGGCGTCGTCATCGGCGAGCGCGCGATCGTCGCCGCCAATGCCGTGGTGCGCAGCGGCACAAAGATACCTGCCGGGGAATTCTGGGGTGGCATTCCCGCCACTTGCCTGCGCAAGGCGACGGAATAAGATAGTTCAGACGTTTTGTCGCAGTGCTTCGACCACCGGGATTTTTCGCACTCTTGAAGCAGGCAGCAGGGCAGCGACCACCGTGGCGACAAAACCAACGACGAAAGCGCCGATGATGACCGAGGGTACCAACAGGATGTGCGCCGTATAACCCAGATCCGAATTGGGTGGCGGCGGCATGGATATGCCTGTCGTTGATATCGCCAGCGCCAGCAGAATACCGATTGCCGTACCAAGTATGGCTCCGGTCAATCCGATCAGGACATTTTCGGCCAGGATCAGTTTGAAAATGGTACGGTCGGTATCGCCGAGTGCCATCATCGTGCCGAACTCGCCCACGCGCTCGAAAGCGGTCATGTTCACGCTGTTTGCCACGCTCAGCAGCACCATCAGCAGGATGATAATGCGCAGGACGCCAAACTGGGCATCGTACATATCGACGGTCTTGGCATAGAAATCATTCAGCTGCACCCAGGTCTTGACCTCCATTCCCATGGACAGGAGTTGCGGAGCGAGTTGTGTAGCGACAACGTCGGTATCTTCAATACGCTTGAGTGCCAGCACCAGCGTGTTGATGCCGGTCGTCGCCATCAGTTCCTGCGCGGCCGGGAGCGGAAGCCGGACAGCGCGGGCGTCGTAGTCCTTGGAAAAAGTCTGGAAGATGCCGACCACCTCGAACTCGAGACTGTTCAGAGCCCCATCCCTCGTATTGATGACCAGCGTCGTCCAGTCACCGGGTTTTAGTTTCATGGCCCGGGCCAAACCGGCACCGACCATGACCCCTTGTTCGTCCTGTACCGTAAGTTGCCGTCCCGCCGTCAGGCGCATGCTGGTTCCCAGGCGGGCTTCTGCATCGGGTTCGATACCCTCGGCAATGATCGGCAAATCGGTACGGCCGTTGTTCAGAAGACCGGAGAAATACAGCCGCCCCATGACCTGATCAACTTCCAGCAGGCCAGTCGTCAGCTTGCGCAGTTCCTGGTCGTTCTCGATCAGGAATTTTTCCGGGCTGCGCGACCCCCGCTCGAAGTAACCGGAACGGGA
>Ga0172367_10006342_pt1 | contig 13948 bp, 9 predicted proteins | sample Lak10m_FD_114542 | JGI IMG/M metagenome (GOLD analysis project Ga0172367, IMG submission 114542) | Freshwater microbial communities from Kabuno Bay, South-Kivu, Congo - kab_022012_10m | ecosystem: Environmental > Aquatic > Freshwater > Lake | place: Democratic Republic of the Congo: South-Kivu... | reverse complement strand
GTGTTGCTCCACCCGGGACAGATACTCCGCGCAGGCGTCGCCTTCGCTCTCTTCGAGCGTGAGCGTGCCATCCAGCACGCGGAAGACGCGCAGGCCACCTTCCAACAGGTCGATGGCCCACTGGTTGGTGCGCGTGCGGCTGAAGTGCAGGGAATCCTCGGATTCGCGGATCAGCTCGGCGATGGGCCAGCCCTGGAAGAAGCGGCAGTACATGTTGTGGCCGAAGGCGTAGGCCGCGTACTGCAGGTTGCCTGAGCGCAGCCCGCTCTCGCAGGCCAGATGGTAGTCCTCGGATGCCACGCGCAGAGGCGAGAACCAGTGACGCAGGGAACTGCCCCGCATGAGGTGGAAGACACTGATGTCCGAGGGATTGGTGAAGAGGCCGCCCATGACGGACTCGGCCAGTTCGCCAAAGGCCCGCGCCGTGTCGTAGTCGTTGTCCACCCACCCCAATAGTCCACCAAAGGCCGTGTGGCTGTAGCCAAGCTGAGGGACATGACCGTGTTCCAGCGTCATGTTCACCACCATGGGCACAAGCACCGCCCACAAGCGCTGGTGCGACCGGTAACAAGGGGGACCCATGGTGATGAGGATGCGCACGGCCATGAGTTTCACAGGATCGCTCATGGGCGGGCTGGACAGGAAGGACTGGGGAGTGCGCGTGGCCAGCCGCTGCCTCACCTCGGCGATCTGGACATCGCGGGCTGTCTCGAGATCCACCTCGGGCAAGGTGATGTCCAGCGCCGCCAGCGCCTTGCGTCCGGCCAGAATGGCGTCGGCATAGCGCGCGGTGAGCGTCTGTTGCAGGATGAGCAGGCCAAGCATGTCCGCCTGATCCAGGGGACTGCGTGCGTGCTTCACCGCCTCCGTGATGCAGCGCTCCGCCTGGGCGCGATCGCCTTCCAGGAACTCCGCCTCGGACCATCCCTTGAGCAGCTGGAGCATCAGCCCGTAGTGACGCTTCCACATCAGGGCGAGAAAGCCGGCATCCTCCAGGCAACCGGCCGCCACGCGGTTGAAGTGCAGGGCGGCGCGGTAGGAGGTGGCCGCCATGGAGCGGCGCGCGGCCTCCACATTCAATTCCACCAGGCGGATGCGCTCCGCGTGATCGTCGATGAGCTGGCGTCCTGAGTTCAGGTGGTCCGTCACTTCAAGCAGTCGCTTGTCCAGATCGTCTTCATCAAGGTGCGACAGCAGCACGCGGCCGATCTTCAGCCGCAAACCGGCCACCGCCGCTGGCGCGATGAGGGCGTGGGCGGCCTGCTGCACACGATCGTGCTGGAAGCGATAGCGTTCGTGGAGCGCGGCGCCATCCTGCGCCACCTGGTCCATGGGCGTGATGGCGTGCAAGCGCAGCGCGCCACTCAGTGCATCCCGGCAAGCCTCCACCGTTATGCCGCCCACATCCGCCAGGCTTGCCACATCGAACTGGTTGCCCAGGCAGGCCGCCAGGGAAAGCAACTCCCGCGTGGCGTCAGGCAGTGCCTTGAGCAGCATGACGAAGAGTTGCACCACATCGCCGCTCACCAAGAGGCTGCCGTTCCACTCCCAGGACCTGCCGGCCGTCCCGACCCACAGGCTGCCACTGTCACGCATGGTTTCCAGGAAGGTGCGCACAAAGAAGGGGTTGCCTCCTGTGCTGGCGTGCACATGGGCGGCCAGTCCCGGCAGGTCCTCGACTGCAGGCTGGAGAGTGTCCTGCAACAGGTCGTGGATCTGCTCCCTGGGCAGGTCCCGCACTTCCATGTGGATGGCGTTGGGATGCTGCTGCCGAAGTTCCTCCAGGCAATCGGCGAAGGGGTGCTGCGCGTCCACATCCGTGTCCCGCCAGGCGAGGACCACCAGCAGATAGCGCAGGGACTTGTCCAGCTGGAGCTGGCGTATCATGGTCATGGACGCGGCATCGGCCCACTGCCAGTCGTCCAGGAAGATCACCACCGGGTGCTCCGCATGGCACAGGGCGCCCAGAAAGTTGCGCAACACCAGGGCGAAGCGATGCGGGGCCTCCAGCGGACTGATCTCCGCCACCGGGGGTTGAGGGCCCAGCACTTGCTCCAGTTCGGGTGCCAGATCCGTGACGAGGCGGCCCAACTCGCCCAAGGCCGCCAGGATCTCCACCACCAGACGCCGACGATCCTGCTCGCCCAAGTCCAACAGGGCACGGCCCAATTCCCGCAGGCATTGGCGCAGCGCGTAGAGAGGGATGTCCTGCTGGTACTGGTTGAACTTTCCCTGAAGGAAGAGTCCGTTCCGGCTCGTCACAGGTGTGCGCAGTGCTTCCACCAGTGCCGTCTTTCCCGATCCGGAGTGTCCGGGAACCAGGAGCAGGATGCCGTGACCATTGCAGGCTTCCTGGAACGCGCTGGCGCAACGGGCGATCTCCGCATCGCGCCCATAGAGTTTTTCTGGAAAGGACAAGCTCACGATGGACTGCATGCTCAGGATCCCGCATTGGTGGGTCGGTCGGGCGCGGCGCCCTGGCGCGTCAACTCATCCACCGCCATCACATGGTAGGGCGTGGACCTTCCCGCCGCCCGACACAGGTCATTCACTTCCTGTTTCAGTTCGATCATGCGCAGTTCGCGTCCCACCGCCACGCGATTGAAGCGTGCCAGCTCCTCGTTGCGCGACTGCAGAATGCGGGCGTGCTCCTGCATGGCCTCTTCAGCCAGTTTGCGCTCGGTGATATCCACTTCCGAGCCTGCCATGCGGATCACCCGCCCGTGGCCGTTGCGCATGGCGACGCCCCGGTCGGCGATCCAGCGCCAGTCGCCGTCGCGGCGCAGGATGCGGTACTCCTGGGAGAACACCGCGCTGCGCCCCTCCATGTGCGCCTCCAGCGCCGCCATCACCCGTGCGTTGTCGTCGGGATGGATGGTGCTGCACCACAGGTCTTCGGAGTTCCCGATCTCCTCATCCAGCCCGTAGCCGTGCAGGGCCTTCCACTGCGGCGAGTAGAGCATGATGTGGTTGACCAGGTCCCAGTCCCAGATGGCGGACTGGGAGCCGGCGATGACCAGCTCGTAGCGCTCGTTGCGTTCCTGAATTGCCTGCTCCGCGGCCAGGCGCTCCATCTCGGCGGCGGCGCGCACGGCCACCAGCTTCAACACACTCAGGAGAATCGCCGTGCGGTTCAGCTCCCTCCGGTTGCAAACGGACACCACGCCCATGGGCCTGCCATCGTGGCCGTGGAGAACCTGTCCCACATAACCCTCGGCCTGCAGTTCGGCCAGCGCTTCATCCTCCGGGTGAAGCCGTGCGGCCTGCACGGCGATCACCAGTTCACCATCCTCAACGACCTTGGCCGAAACGCTGGATCCCAGTGGACGCTTGCCCTGCTCCAGGTAGGCGCCGTCCCGCCACACCGCCACATCGCGCACCATGCCACTGCCCCGTTCCAACCGCAGGATGCTCACCTGGTCCACGCTGAGGGTCTGGGATAGGAAGAGGGCCAACGAGTTGAAAAAGGTGCTCTCGCCTTTGCCACTGTTGGCCCTGGCAAGGAAGGCTTGCACCTCTTCAAGCTGCTTGTAATCTGTGATGTCCGTGTGGGTGCCCTGCATGAGCAAGGGGCGCCCGTCATCGGCCCAGGCGGTCACCCTGCCACGATCCAGCACCCACACCCAGCTGCCATCCCGGTGCTGCATGCGCGCCACGCATTCGTAATCCGGCAGCTCGCCACGGAAGTGGCGGGCCAACAGATCGCCCGAGTGCTTCAGGTCCTCCGGGTGGGCGAATCGTGTCCAGGTCTCGATGCTCAGGGGCTCCAGTTCATCCAGGGTGTAGCCCAGGATGCTCGCCCAGCGTTCGTTGAAGAGAGTCTCCCCCGTCTGCACCTTCCACTCCCAGGTGCCCACATTGGCCGCACGGATGATCATGTCCATGCGCTCACGCTCGCTCTTCAACTGTTGCTCGAAATGGCGTCGCGCCGTGATGTTCTCGTGGGCCACCACCACCCCTCCTTGGGAGTCCTTCAGGGGCAGCACCCGCAGTTGGAACCAGCGATCCTCGGACTGGCAGTGGCAGGGATACTCCATTTGGAAGTCGCTCAGGGCGCCATCCATCACTCTGCGGATTCCGTCCATGGCGTTGCGGGCGAGCTCGTCCTCCGGGGCCTGGCCGCACACATCGAAGTAGCTGGTTCCAACGCCCACGCCCGTCATGTCCGTGGCGCCATTCTCCTTCGCGAAGCGGGTCCAGGCCTCGTTCACCTCGACGATCACGCCGTCACGGTCCATCACGGCCACATGGGACGAGAGCGAGTTGAGCACGCTGCGCCCGAAGCGCACGCTGGCCTGCAGGGCCTCCTCTGCCCGGCGCTGGGCGGAAATGTCCGTGAAGAGTCCAAAGGAGCCCATGAAGCGCCCGTCGCTCATGAGTGGCGAGGCGGACACCTGGCAGACACAGGGGCTCCCGTCCTTGCGCAGCAGCGTGCGCACATAGCGTCCCGTTTCCCCCAGGCGGCGGGTTTGCAACTGGGCCGCCTGATCGGGGCGTTCTCCCACATCCATGAAGTCGAGCATGGAGCGACCCAGCATCTCCTGCGGCGCATAGCCCAGCATGCTGCAGATGGCAGGATTGACGAAAGTGCTGACACCATCGGCGTCGATGGACCAGATGCCCTCGCTGGATGTTTCGACCATCATGCGGTGCTTGCGCTCGCTTTCCGCCAGGGCGATCTCGGCGCGCTTGCGCTCCACCAGGTCGTAGATGATGGAGGCCAGCTCCTCCAGGAAGGTGGCGTCGTCGTCATCATAGTCCGTGGCCTTGTTCCCAATGCCCAGGATGGCCGTCACCTTGTTCTTGCGCATGACGGGCACCACCAGCTCGCGGGAGACCGTGGCGTGGCCCTCGGGCATGCCCTTGCGATGGGGCAGGTTGGGATAGTCGTTGTGGATCACCGGACGGTGGGTGTGGAAGGCATCCACCCACACACCCGCCTTGGAGATGGCGTAGTGCGAGTGCTTGCCCTCCGCCGTGCACATGTGCTTCAGGGTGTTGGTGGACCAGGCGGTGAGGGTGAGACTGTCCTGGTCTTCGTCCACGAAGTGGTAGAAGCCGATGCTGCTGCCGGTGTTGACTTCGGCCTCGTCCAGGGCGGCCTGCATCAATTCGTCCAGCTCCACTTGTTCCACCATGACCGAAAGCTTGAGACGGATGCGCAGAAGGGTCTCGGAACGCAGGCGGTGGCGGATATCCCGGAAGAAGCCCACGAAGAGTCCACCATCCCTGTCCAGATAGGTGCTGCGCAGCTCAACCGGGCGGCGCGAGCCGTCTTTGCACAGCAGCTGGATCTGCAGGTCGATGGTGCCGCGTTCCTGATTGTCCCGAAAGCGGTGCTGCATCTCCTCTTCGTCGGCATCCGGATTGACCAAGGACACATTCCGCCCCACCAATTCGTGGGCTTCGTAGCCCAGCATGTGGGCAAAAGCGGTGCTCACTTCAAGGAAGGTTCCCGATCCATCCGCCAGGGTGAATCCGTCACGGCTGCTCTCCAAGATGGCGCGGAAGCGCGCTTCGCTCAGACGGGTGACGGCTTCGGCCTTGCGCTTCACGGTGACATCGTCCAAAAAGCCCATGTAGAGGTCGTCGTCGATACGCGAGGCGTTGAGTTCAACAAGCCGCTCCACCCCATCCTTGCGTCTCAGCACCAGATCAGCATGACGCAGGCCCGTGCTCTTCAGTTCGGCGAAGCCCGCCACCGACGCATCCTGGGCGTGTGGCGGAACCAAATCCGTCACTCCCAGGGTGAGCAACTCGTCGTGCTCATAGCCCAACAGCAGCAGGGCGGCGGGATTGTGGTCACGAATGCGGCCGCGGCCGTCCACCAATAACATGGCCAGGGGCGCACGGTCGATGTATTCACGGTAGGAGGCGCCGGACACGGGAACGGTGTTGGCACCTTGTGGGGAGCTGGAAGCAGGTGCTGCAGGACTCATCAATCCTCCCGACCCAGCGCGGGCGTTGTGTCTCATAAGGATACAACTGTGACGGAATCGACATGACTACCCCTTCATCGGCGTTTATATCCATGATATTGAGTGCCCTGCTCCACCGGTGGTGTGGTCATGTACAGCCGGAGCGGGATTCTAACTTGCAGCCCAAGGCGAAGGGAAGGAAAACACCATGTGGCAGGGCACCCTGACCAAGATGGCCACGCGCCATGAGGACCCCGTGGCCTATACCCTGCGGGATGCGTTTGGCGGACCAGGGTTGGAACTGATTGATTTGCTTGGACTTCGCCTGCGTCTGACGCACAATGACGCTCGGCGCTGCATCCACTGCGCCAGCCCGGTGAAGAGTCTCTTCGGAGAGGGGTCCTGTTATTCATGTTTCCAGGCTCTGCCCCAGAACGATGTGTGCATCTTCAAACCGGAACTGTGCCACTACCACGAAAGCGGCAATCCCTGCCGGGATCCTGCCTGGGGGGAGCGTCATTGCTTTCAACCCCATGTGCTCTACCTGGCGGTGAGCAGCGGGCTGAAGGTGGGCATCACCCGCCAGACGCAGGTGCCCACGCGGTGGATGGATCAGGGCGCCAGCCTGGCCCTGCCCGTGCTGCGGCTGCCGGATCGCCTTTCCGTGGGAAAAGTGGAGCACTTTCTGGCCCGGCACCTGCCCGACAAGACCCACTGGCAGAAAATGCTGCGCCACGAGGTTCCGGAAGTGGACCTGCTGGCGGAGCGCGCCCGCGTGCTGGATCTGTTGGGCGATGCCTTCGTCGTGGAGGTGCTGGAACCGGAGGTGCGGCACTTCAGCTATCCCGCGCTGGAGTGGCCCGCCAAGGTGAAGAGCCTGAACCTGGAGAAAATGTCCGTGGTGGAGGGGCGCCTGATGGCCATCAAGGGCCAGTACTGGATCCTCGATTGTGGCGTGCTCAACATCCGCAAGCACAGCGGCTGGTGCGTAAGCGTGGAGGTGGAGCCATGATCCGCCACGCATTGGGAAGCCTCCTGCTCTGTGTGCTGCTGGCCTGTGCCGGTTGGGCCGCAACTCCCCGCTTCGCGCTGGCGCTGGGCGGCGGTGCGGCACTGGGCTACGCCCACCTGGGCGTGCTGGAAGTGCTGGAGGCGGAGGGCCTGCGACCCGACCTGGTGCTGGGTGCCTCCATGGGCAGTATTGTGGGCGGCCTCTACTGCGCCGGACTCTCGCCCGATGCCATCGCCGCCCAGGCCGAGGGGCTGGACATCTTCAAGCTGATGGACTGGCAACTGGGCGGCATGGGCTTCTTCGAGTGGAACAAGGTGCGCAGGCGTCTGGGGCCTCTGCTGGAAGGGCGCCGCGTTGAGAGTTGCGTCGTGCCGCTCATCTGCGTGGCCACGGACCTGCGCAGCGGCGAACGCGTGCCCCTCTCCCGTGGTCCCCTGCTGGACGCCATGCTGGCCTCCGCCACCATTCCCGGCCTCTACGAGCCTGTGCCTTGGGAAGGCCGCCTGCTGGTGGACGGCGGGCTGGTGGACGAAGTGCCCATCCTCAGCGCGCGGGAGGCCGGCGCCACCATCGTGGTGGCGGTGGATGTCTCCCATCCCTTGCTGGACGAGGAGCTGCGCGGGCCCTTCGATGTCATGCGCCAGGCCTACTTCATCATCCAGATGCACAATGTGGACCATCGCCGTCCGCTGGCCGACCTGCTCATCCGCCCCGACCTGGATGGACTGGACTTCCATCGCTTTGGCGAGGTGGAGGCGGCCCGCCGCGTGGGACGCGAGGCGGCGCGCAAGGCGCTGCCCGAACTGCGTGCGCTGCTCAAATCCCGGGGATGGTCGCGGCGCTGAGCCGTGGGCCAATGCCTCAGACGCCGGCCCGGCGGTGTCGCCACAGGCCTTCCGTGGCGTAGAGCGCCAAGGCCACCCAAACCACGGCATAGGCCCCCAGTTGGACGGCGGGCACGCGCTCGCCGAAGAAGCTCCAGCCGATGATGAACTGGGCGGTGGGCGCCAGATATTGCAACAAGCCCATGGTGGAAAGGGGAATGCGCCGCGCCCCGGCCGCAAAGAAGAGGAGGGGAAGGGTGGTGACGGGCCCAGTGGCGGCCACCAGCAACCAGCTGATGGCATCCTGTCCACCCACCGGGCCGTGGCCTCCCTGTGCCACAAAGGCCAGCCATCCAAGAGCCAGCGGCGCCAGGAGCAAGGTCTCCAGTGTGAGTCCCGCCACACTGCCCAGCGGCGAGGTCTTCTTCACCAGACTGTAGATGCCGAAACTTCCCGCCAAGGTGAGGGCGATCCACGGTGCTCCACCACGAAGAAGGCCCAAGGCCAGCACGCCCAGCGCCGCCAACACCACCGAGGCCCATTGGAAGGCACGCAGGCGTTCCCCCAGCACCAGCACGCCCAGCACCACATTGAGCAAGGGGTTGATGAAGTAGCCCAGACTGGTGTCCAGGATGTGCCCATTGTTCACCGCCCACACATAGGTGAGCCAGTTGAGCCCGATGAGCACGCCCGCAGCGCCCAGGCGCATGAAGGCTGGATGTTGGAGAGCGCCCCACAGATCGTCCAGGCGGCGCCGCAAGGCCAGCAGCGCAACAAGCGAGAGCGCCGACCACAGCACGCGGTGCGCCAGCAGCTGGGGCGCGGGCACGGCCTGGATGGCCTTCCAGTAGATGGGCATGAAGCCCCACATGGCGTAGGCCGCCACGGCGAACAGGTAACCGCGCTGGTGTTCCTTCACGCTCCCTCCTTCCACCAAGGCATGATAAGGAGCGCCGGGCGCCCCTGGGGGCACGCCACAGGAATGCGAGCTTGGGCCGTGAAGCGAGGGAGGAGATCATGGACTACGCGGACCGTGTGCGACGGCTGGAAGAGAAGGTGGCCCACCAGGAGCGTCTGATGCAGCTGCTGGACGAGGTGGTGCGCGAGCAGGAGCTGCGCTTGCAGCGTCTGGTTCGTCAGGTGGAGGAGCTGCAACCCGCTTCGGGAGACGAGGATGGAGCCACAGGCCGTGTCTGAGACGCTTCACCGCCTCCTGCGCGACACTTTCGGCTTCAGCGCCTTCCGTGGCAGCCAGGAAGCCGTCATCCGCCATCTCCTTGGGGGCGGCCACGCCCTGGTGGTGATGCCCACCGGCCAGGGCAAGAGCCTGTGCTACCAGTTGCCCGCCCTCGCCCTGGAGGGTCTGACAGTGGTGATCAGCCCGCTCATCGCCCTGATGAAAGACCAGACCGATGCTCTGCGCACCAAAGGCGTGGACGCCGTCACGCTGAACTCCAGCCAGTCGGCCAGGGAGCGCGCGGCGCGCCTGGAAGCGCTGCGTCAGGGGCGGCATCGCCTGCTCTTTGTCTCACCGGAACGCTTTCGCAAGGAGGATTTCGCCGCCACGCTGGCCCAGCGCCGCATCAGCCTCTTGGCGGTGGACGAGGCACACTGCATCAGCGAGTGGGGCCACGACTTCCGTCCGGACTACACTCGCCTGGCCGAGTTCCGCCGTCTGCTCCATCATCCGCCCACCGTGGCCCTCACCGCCACGGCCACGCCGGAGGTGCAGGCCGACATCCGCACCCAGCTGGGCTTGCCGGAGGCGGAGATGCCCCTCTTCCACGATGGCGTGGAGCGCCCCAACCTGCGCCTGGCCGTGGATCCCGTGCACGGCGCCGACGAGAAGGAAGGTCGCCTGGTGGAGCTCCTGGGAGGGGCGCGCGACTCCGCCATCGTCTACTTCGCCCTCATCCGCAGCCTGGAGGAGATGAGTCTGCGCCTGGAGCGCGCCGGGCTGCCCCACCTGGTCTATCACGGACGCCTGCCAAGGGAAGAGCGTCGCCGGGTGCAGGAGGCCTTCATGGCGGATCCCCGTGCCCGCGTGCTGGCCACCAACGCCTTCGGGCTGGGGGTGGACAAGGCCGCCATCGGGCTCATCGCCCATGCCGAGGTGCCGGGGTCCCTGGAAGCCTACGCCCAGGAGATCGGGCGGGCGGGGCGTGACGGCCTTCCCGCGCGGTGTGAGCTGCTCTACGACCAGCAGGATCTGCTCATCCAGATGGAATTCGCCGACTGGGCCAATCCCACGCCCGGCTACCTGGAGCGCTTGCTCGCCGTGCTGCGCGAGCACCCCGCCCAGGTGAAGGACGGCGGGCTGGACTGGCTGCGCCGGGAACTGGTGTATCACGGCCGCTTCGACTTCCGCCTGGAGACGGCCCTGGGCCTGCTGGAGCGCCACGGCGTGGTTGAGGGAGATGTGGAGAGGGGTGACTTGAGAGTGTGTGCCCATCACCTGCCCGATATCCTGGAGGACGAAAGCGCCGCCCAGGAGAAGAAGCGCCGGGATTTGGGCCGCCTGCACGACCTGGTGCGCTACGCGGCAACGGAGGAATGCCGCCACCACTTCCTTCACCGCCACTTCGGTGCGCAGCCGGGCCTCCCCTGCGGCAGCTGCGATGTGTGTGTCTCAGCCTGACTCAAGCACCGTACCCGAGCTCGAGCCTTGATCCCGAACACTGCCCCGTGCTCCATTCAACGGCCACGATCTTGGCCGCCCCCACTTTTCCCTTGGCCCATCGCCGCCAATTGTGGACTCTTCCATCCCAAGCCGCAGGAGGACGCCATGAACGCCAAGGCTCTGGTCCTGGAGAAGCTGGTGCAGCGGCAAGCCCACTTGTTCGACCTGCAGCGACGCCTGCACACGCCGCTCAGCGAGGGGCCGCCCCCCTTCATCACCCTGTCCCGTGAGTTTGGCTGCCCGGGGGTGCGCCTGGGCCTCTCCCTGCTGGACGCCCTCAACGCCGGGCGACCGGAGGAGGAACAGTGGTCCATCTACGATCGCCGCATCTTCGACTTCATTGACGGCGATCCCCAGCTGAACCGCCGCTTCTTCGAGGAGCACATGGAGCGCCGTGCCCACGAATTCGAGGAGTACCTGCACGCCACCTTCGCCCAGGCGCCCTCGGACCTGGCGCTCTTCAACCGCTGGGCAAGCGTGATGAAGCAGCTGGCCCTGGCGGGACGGGCCATCTTCGTGGGGCGCGCCTCGCACATGGTGACGCGTGACCTGCCCGGCGGCCTGCACCTGCGCGTGGTGGCGCCCTTCGAATGGCGCGTGGCCCGCCACGCGGAGCAGAGCACGCTCAGCGAGACGGAGTCCCGCACCCTTACCCGCCTGAAAGACCGGGAGCGACGGGACTTCCTGCACCGCTACTTCGGCGCCGCGGCAGACGAGGTCACCGCCTTCCACATGGTCTTCAACGCCGCGCGGCTCAGCGTGGACACCATGACCGCCGTGACCATGGATCTGCTGCAGCGCCACCCACAATGAGAAGGGGCCCCGCGGGGCCCCCTCTTCATATGCCTGCCATTCCAGTTGGTGCTACTTGAGCGGCATGTCCTCGCGGCGCATGGGCGCGCCAGCCGGGCCGCCTTCGTTCAGGGTGTTCACCAGGGTGAAGGCGCCGGTGGTGCCATTCACCGTGCCCACCGTCCACCACCAGTTGGGGCCGTCGCCGCCGGTGGCGGGCACATCGTAGCCGCCCACCCGGGTGCGACCGGCGAAGACTTCCACATGGGCGCCGGAAGTGGACAGGAGCCCGTTCCCCGACCAGTCGTACACGGCGAAGGTGTAGTTGCCGGGATAGAGCTGCTCGATCGTGGTGGCCTCAGGGCCCCAGGAGCTGGTGTCGTCCACATCCAGCCACGCATAAGGCGCCATGGCATCGCTGCCCCGATTGGCGTAGAACACATGGTGAGCCATGCCATCGATCTCAGGCGTGTAGAGGTGCGAGTCCAGGTCCGTGGGATACTCGTTCCAGGTGAGGATGAACTTGTAGTCGTAATCCGAGACCTGTTCCACCACATCGTTGATCTGGACCCAGGGCAGGTACCACTGCTGGCCGTCCACCTCGATGGTGTAGAAGCAGAAGCCCACCACATCCTCGGCCATGATGCTGGCGGCGCCGAACATCAGTTCCTGGAAAATGGCGGCGTCAATGCCGCTGGTGAAGAGGCTCAGGTTCACCACTCCGCCACCGCCCAGCGCTGCAGCCTCGCCCGCCACGCGCACGCTCCAGAAGCCGCCCAGCGCCGTCTGGCCAGCCTGGAGGATGTCGGCCAGCGTGCCCTGGAAGCAGTGGGCCGTCACCGAGCCGTCCGCCAGCAAGTCCGTCAAGTGGGCGGGATCTGCCTCAAGGATGTTGAAGTAGCCGCCCGCCGGCAACAGGTGCAAGGTGCTGTTGCGCGAGTTCTGGCTGTTCAGCGGCAGGACCTCAAAGGCCGGGTAGTAACCCGCCAATTCCACCCACAGCAGGGCCGTGCCCTCGCCCTGCAGCACCTCGGCGGAGGCTCCGCTCACCGGCGTGCCCGCCTCGTTCAGCACGGTGAGGTTTACCGTGTAGTTCTGCAGCACCAGCTCTGTGTAGCCGCTGCCATTGGTTGTGCCCGTCACATACTCCGGCACATTGTTCGTGGTGTCCTCGTCGTCCTCCGTGCAGGCGGAGAAGGACAGACCCAGTGCCAGGACGAGCACGGCCAGGCAGCTTGTGCGAAACCAGGAATTCACCTTCATCACAAACACCCCCCTTTTGTAGTGCGAAGGGCCGCCCCAGGGGCCGCCCGTGTGTGATCAGGCCTGTGCGGCGGGCGCGTCCAGATCCACATCCGGATAAAGGCGCGTCACGCAATCCGGGCAAAGGCTGTGGCTGAATTCCGCGTCCGTGTGGTCGCGAATGTACACCTCGATCTGGCGCCAACAACCGCCGTCATCGCTGATTTTTTTGCATGCGGAACAGATGGGCAGCATGCCGCGCAGCACGCGGATGTCCCCCAGAGCCTGCTGCAGCTCCTGGATCACCTGCTCGCGGGAGCGCTCCGCCCGCACCTGGGCCGTCACATCGCGCAGGAGCAGAAGTCGTCCCAACAGGGGGCCGCCGGATTCGCGCAGAGGCACCATGCGCAGCTCCACATGCAGGTCCAGGTCCGCCATCTCCAGCGCCCGCGTGCGTTCCGCGTCCCCGTGAAGCAATTCGGAGAAGCTGGGATCCCGCGCCAGCCTCTTCTCAAGGCTCGAACCGGAAGCGCCGAGCAGACGCTGGGCGCTGGGGTTCACATCCACCACCCGGCCCTGTGGATCCACCATGACCATGCCGTCGGGCATGTGACGCTGCAGCATGGCGCGCCCCAGGGGCGTCAGATCCAGCAGACGGTGTTTGTAAAGTGCCCAGGCCAACACCAACCCCATCAGACCAAAGCCGGTGGAGGCGAAATCGATGCCGTGCAACAGGGGCAGATCCATCAAGTAGATGCCCGCAGTGACAAAGGGAAGCAGGGTGGACAGCATGAGGATGTGGAGCTGGCGGCGCAGCGCGGGGGACCCCGTGCGGGAGGACATGAAAAGCAGGGCGTTGCTGATGAACATGGCGCTGTAGGAGTACACCACGCTCACCCACAAGGCAGGGCCGTACTGGCCAACCTCGTTGTGGCGCAGGTACAAGTCCGGCGGGCTGAGCGTCCAGAAGAGGTGATGCACATCGTTGGTGAGGATGAGCGCCACGCTCGCGAGGGGCAGCGCCCAGATGAGGGTTTTCCAGAACCTCGTCAGCCAGCGCTCACGCCCCGTGTAGATCAGGGTGAACACCAGGAAAAAAGGCACGGTCAGCGTGTAGCCGATGGATCCCAGCAAGGTGAAGCGGAAGGCCACGGCGGGCTCCACCAGCACCCGTTCCAACACGCCCGCTGAGGACCACAAGGCAACCGCGGCCATGTAGGCTGAAAGAGTGATGGCTCCCCGCGTGCGCCAGCGCGTCAGCAGAAAGAGCGAGAGCAGGCCCGAACTGATGGCCGACAGCAGCAGAAGCAAGCCCAGTCCATTCCAGTTCATGCAGGCCCCTGACTTTCACTGTGAAACTAGTGGACCGAATCCCGTGATCTGTCGGATTCTGTTTGCTGGTTAGCGCGCCAGGTTTCGCTTGAGTTTAACGCAAACCCTTCGGGAAACGCCCCTGCCACCCAGCGCTGCGTTGCAGTCC
>Ga0172367_10006341_pt1 | contig 13951 bp, 15 predicted proteins | sample Lak10m_FD_114542 | JGI IMG/M metagenome (GOLD analysis project Ga0172367, IMG submission 114542) | Freshwater microbial communities from Kabuno Bay, South-Kivu, Congo - kab_022012_10m | ecosystem: Environmental > Aquatic > Freshwater > Lake | place: Democratic Republic of the Congo: South-Kivu... | reverse complement strand
GGCTTCATCAATATCAATCAGAACAAAATTGTAAAAATATTCTCCGTGGCGTCGGTTGCTTTGCTGCCGCCGACATTGATTGCCAGCGTTTATGGCATGAACTTCAGACATCTCCCGGAACTGGAATGGCAATACGGTTACATATATTCGCTGGCGATAATGATAGTGAGTGTAGCGGTGCCTTTCTGGTTGTTCCACAAAAAGGGCTGGCTGCGTTAAGAGGCTTCAAGGCATACTGATCCAGCAATGAAAATATATGAACTTTGGAACGAACTTCAGGGTGATCTCGACAGCCCCGTAGTGCTTTGGCAACTTGCCGTGCTGGCAGTCAGTCTGGCATTAGCCTGGGGCATCAACAGCCAGCTAAATCGCAGCATCATGAAAAAGACTCCTGATGCGTGGAATGTCGGGATGGGCGGGATCAGCCGTGTTCTATTCCCCATGCTGGCATTGGCCTTCGTTTTTGTAGGCAAGCTGTTGTTGCGCCATTGGCAGCATACCGGGCTGCTCACGCTTGCCGCCATATTGCTGGTTGCCATGGCTGTTATCCGGCTTACCGTATATGCCCTGCGTTATATCTTCCAGCCGAGCGGCTGGTTGCATGCGGCAGAGAGCGCCATTGTTACGGTAGTGTGGGTGATAGTGGCGCTGTACTTCACCGGGTTTCTTCCTGAGTTGCTGGATGCGCTGGAGGAAGTCAGTTTTGCGGTCGGCAAGTACCATATCAGCCTGCTGCTACTGTTGCAGGCAGTGCTTACCGTTATTGTCACGTTGTTTGTGGCGTTGTGGGTGAGCCGTTTTGCGGAAAACAAAATAATGCATGCTGACCAGATCAGCATGAATTTGCGGGTGGTGCTCTCCAAGTTGATCCGGATTTCTCTGGTAGTGGTTGGTGTCTTGACGGCACTTTCCGCCATCGGTCTGGATATCACCCTTCTGTCTGTGTTCGGAGGGGCGCTAGGCGTTGGTTTGGGGTTCGGCCTGCAGAAGATTGCTAGCAACTATGTGAGCGGCTTCATTATCCTGCTCGATGAATCCTTGCATCTGGGCGATGTCATCACGGTGGATGGCCATTATGGCGTGGTGCATCAGTTGCGTTCGCGCTACCTGGTGCTGCGCAAGCTGGATGGCACCGAAGTCGTGATCCCCAATGAAATGCTGATTGCCTCGGCGGTAGTCAATCATTCCTTTTCTGATCGCAAGGCACGAATTCTGGTGCCGATCCAGGTGAGTTATGAGAGCCCGCTGGAAAAGGCGATGCAGATTATGCAGGAAGCCGCGATAAAGCACCCGCGCGTACTCAGCGATCCGGCATCGGAAGTGCTGGTAAAGGGGTTTGGCGAGAACGGAATCGATTTGCAACTGTCTCTCTGGATTATCGACCCTGAAGAAGGTTCTTCCAGTTTGCTATCCCAGCTATATCTGGATATTTGGCGAGCCTTCCGCGAGCAGGGAATCGCCATTCCCTATCCGCAACGCGATATTCGCATAGTCGGCGGCGGAGAAACAAAAACTGGTACGACGCTCTAATTACGCGTACTTTGTTTTTTGAATTAAGGGAGAGGCTATTCTGTCTTCCCTTATCATTTTGAGGATTTTGCCTGATGTATTACGGACTCATGGAAATGCCGTGGTGGGGCTACATTGTTGTTGCCTTGGCGTTCACGCATATCACGATCGCAGCAGTGACTATTTTTCTGCACCGCGCCCAGGCACACCGGGCGCTTGAGTTGCACCCCATAATCAGCCATTTTTTCCGCTTCTGGCTGTGGTTGAGCACGGGCATGGAGACCAAACAGTGGGCGGCAATCCATCGCAAGCACCACGCCAAGTGCGAAACACCAGAGGATCCTCACAGCCCGCAGGTACTTGGCATCAAGAAGGTGCTGAGCGAGGGCGCGGAACTTTATCGCAAAGAAGCCGGTAATCAGGAGACCATGGACAAGTATGGCCGCGGCACGCCAGACGACTGGATGGAGCGCAACGTCTATGTCAGGTACACTGCGCTGGGTATCAGGCTGATGCTGATTATCAACGTCATCCTGTTCGGGCCGCTAGGCCTGACTATCTGGGCGGTGCAGATGATGTGGATCCCTATCTTTGCCGCAGGCGTCATCAATGGCATCGGCCATTACTGGGGCTATCGTAATTTTGCGGCGAACGACGCCAGCACCAATATTACTCCGTGGGGCATCCTGATCGGAGGCGAAGAACTGCACAATAACCACCACGCATATCCCGCATCCGCCAAGCTTTCCAACAAGTGGTACGAGTTCGACATCGGTTGGTTCTACATCCGCGTCATGGAAATGGCTAGATTGGCGCGGGTGAAGAAGGTGGCACCGCGGGTTCGCCTAGATGCCTTCAAGACCGCGTGCGACCTTGATACCCTGCAGGCGGTCACCACCCATCGCTTCGAGGTGATGGCCAAGTACGGTTCCATGCTCAAGCAGGCCTACCGGGAAGAGATCGGCAAGATTCGCAACGTCTATCAGCAGTATGGACAGGAAACCAGCGTGCTGAAAAAGATCCGCCACTGGCTGGATATGGACATGGAGAAGCTGCAAGACCAGGAAAAGAGGGCGCTGGAAGATGCGCTGGCACATAGCGACCGCCTGCAAACCATTTACCAGCTCAAACAGGAGCTGGCTGCATTATGGGCGCGTTCGAGTGCCAGCCAGGAGCAACTGCTGAAGAGCCTCGACGACTGGTGCCGGCGTGCCGAAGCCAGCGGCATCCAGGCGCTGGGGGACTTTTCGCGCCGCCTGCGCAGTTACGCAATGGCTTGATTTGGCCGAGAGGTGGAAACAGAAACAACAAAGCCCGCGACTGCGGGCTTTGTTTTATACGCGCAACCTGAATTGCGGGAAGCTTACTTCAGCTTGGTTTCCTTGTAGGCCACATGCTTGCGCACGACCGGATCGTACTTCTTGATTTCCATCTTTTCCGGCATGGTGCGTTTGTTCTTGGTCGTGGTGTAGAAGTGACCCGTACCGGCAGAAGATTCCAACTTGATTTTTTCGCGTGCGCCTTTAGCCATGGCTCATATTCCTCAAATTTTGTCGCCGCGGGCACGCATGTCCGCTAGAACGCTGTCGATGCCGTTCTTGTCGATGGTGCGCAAGGCGGCATTGGTGATGCGCATGCTGACCCAGCGGTTTTCGCTTTCCACCCAGAATTTGCGATATTGCAGATTGGGCAGAAAACGGCGCTTGGTCCGGTTATTGGCGTGGGAAACATTGTTTCCCGACATCGGCTTCTTGCCGGTGACCTGACAGACTCGTGCCATGGTTGTCTCCGAAATTCAGAAAGCCGCCTTTATACCATAAAACCGGCTGTTCTTCCAACAAAATCAGCAATGGGCTGGGGCGAATTAACGTCCCCTAGTGTTTCCCCGTGCTGCCAAACCCGCCTGCGCCGCGTTCGCTTTCGTCGAAAGACTCAACGACATTGAATACGGCATGCAGCACCGGGACGATCACCAGTTGCGCGATACGCTCCAGTGGGTTGAGGATGAATGGGGTGTGGCTGCGGTTCCAGCACGAAACGAACAGTTGCCCCTGATAGTCGGAGTCGATCAGCCCGACCAGGTTGCCCAGCACAATGCCGTGCTTGTGGCCTAGCCCGGAGCGCGGCAGGATCATCGCGGCGTAGCCGGGATCGGCGATATGGATGGCCATGCCGGTCGGGATCAACTCAGTATCCCCTGGTTGCAAGGTCTGCACATGGTCGATGCAGGCGCGCAGATCCAGGCCTGCGGAGCCTGGCGTGGCATAGCCCGGCATCATGTTGTGCAGGCGCGGGTCCAGTATTTTGAGATCGATGGTGAGTGGCATGGTGTGCTATTCCTAGTCTTTCTTGCGGTCATCCAGCATCCTGGCGACGTGGCCCAGCAACTGCCTGGCCAGTACCAGTTTCGACGCCCTCGGCAAGGGGTGCGTGCCACGGTCGTCGAGCAATATCAGTTCGCTGTCGTCGCCGCCGAACGCATCCTGAATCAGGTTGGCGGCCAGTAACGGCAGGTTCTTGCGGCGGCGCTTGTGCTCGGCATATTCGAACAGGTTTTCGCTTTCCGCAGCGAAACCCACGCAGAACGGCGCATTGGGCTGGTTGACCACGTTGGCGAGGATATCCGGGTTGGGTGCCAGCTCCAGCGTGAGGATATGCGCGTCTTTCTTGATCTTCTGCTCGCTCGGGTTGAGCACGTAGTAGTCGGCCACAGCAGCGACACTGACGAAGATGTCCTGCCCGCCGAGGTTTTCCATGACCGCGCCGAGCATCTGCTGGGTGCTGGTGACCTTGATGAATTTCGCGCCATGCGGTGGCTTCAAGCAGCTCTGGCCGCTTACCAGCGTGACCTCCGCGCCCATTTCCCTGGCAGCGCGGGCGATGGCATATCCCATCTTGCCGGAACTCAGGTTGGTGATGCCGCGCACCGCGTCGATGGCTTCGAAGGTCGGGCCGGCGGTGACCAGCAGGCGCCTGCCGGCCAGCAGCTTGGGTTGGCGGGCGGCTTCGATTTCATCGAACAGCACCTGTGGCTCCAGCATGCGTCCCATGCCGGTTTCGCCGCAGGCCTGTTCGCCGCTGTCCGGCCCGAGTACCAGCGCGCCATCCTGGCGCAGTTGGGCGAGGTTACGTTGCGTCGCCGGATTCTGCCACATTTCTACGTTCATTGCCGGCGCGACCATCAACTGGCAGCTTCCGCGCGCCAGGCAGATGGTGGAGAGCAGGTCGTCCGCCGCCCCGTGCGCCAGCTTGGCGATGAAATCGGCGCTGGCCGGCGCGATCAGGATGGCGTCGGCGTCCCGTGTGAACTCGATATGCGCCATGCCGTTATCGATGCGGTCATCCCACAGGTCGGTAAACACCGGCTTGCCGGAAAGCGCCTGCAGGGTGACTGGCGTGATGAACTGGCAGGCCGCCTGCGTCATTACCACCTGCACCTCGATGCCTTGCCTGGTCAGCAGGCGTACCAGCTCTGCGGCCTTGTAGGCGGCGATGCCCCCGGTGATGCCGAGCAGCAGGCGTTTGATGGAAGATTGAGTCATAATCATGGGCTGGTGGCTAACTCGTTCAATTCTATACGAAAGGCGTGGCAATGGCGATTACGGATTGGCCGGAAGGCGAACGGCCGCGGGAGAAATTGCTGGCACAGGGGCCGCAGGCCTTGTCGGATGCCGAGTTGCTGGCGATTTTCCTGCGCATTGGCATGCGGGGCAAGAGCGCGGTCGATCTGGCGCGCGACCTGCTTACCGGGTTCGGTAGCCTGAACGGTATTTTCAATGCGGAGCGGACAATGCTTACCGCGATCAACGGCATGGGCGACAGCAAATACGCGCAATTGCAGGCCATTTTCGAAATGTCCAGGCGAGCGCTGCAGGAGCAGATGCAGCAGCGCGATGCCTTGGGTTCGCCGCAGGCAGTGCGGGATTATTTGAAGTTAAAGTTGGGTAGCTTGCCGCGCGAGGTGTTCATGGCGTTGTTCCTGGATGCGCAGAACCGCGTGGCGGCCACGGAGGAGTTGTTCTCCGGTACGCTGACGCAGACTTCGGTGTATCCACGCGAGGTGGTCAAGCGCGCCCTGCATCACAATGCGGCAGCGGTGATTTTCGCTCACAATCACCCCTCGGGGGTGGCGGAACCCAGCCGGGCGGATGAGGCCTTGACCAAGGCGCTGAAGGAGGCGCTGGCGCTGGTGGAGGTGAAGGTGCTGGATCACTTCGTGGTGGCGGGGAATGGGGCGGTGTCGTTTGCGGAGCGGGGGTTGCTGTAACCCCGGCAAGGACTGCGCGTCACAGTAGGGGCCGAGATGTGGGCGGTGGCTCACCTATCGCCGGCCAGCAACACAGGATTAACGCAGTTAGGCGTAAAACTTTTGCAGGAACGACTCCGCATCCATTGCAGCGACATCAGCCGGGATCCCCGACCATTTCCGGGCAGGTACAGGCTGTGGCAGACAATCTACAGCAACGACAGGAACCCAACTGGCATACATCACTTCCTCGCCGTATTCCCGTTCCATCAGCCCACCATGCTCGATTTCAAGACTGCTCATATCCATTACGATACCCATGATTCACCTCCTGCTTTCATGATCGGTGCAAAACTGCCCTGTACCTAGAGTATCGGCTTGCGGCGCGGAAAGTTGAGGCAGGTGCTTGGCGAACTGACTGTATACCAGGCATAGGCCGAGAAGGGGGTGTTCACATTGCCACCGTTATCGTGGCATAGTATCCTCCGGAGCCTGGGGGGTGTTGCAGTGTGCGGCAATATTGCAGAGGACAATGACAAGATGGGACGAGGGATATGGCCTGGCATCGCGGTGAAGTAGCATTTATAGACGTGCAACATATGCTATCCCGGCTGCGGGAAAAAGCCGCACTGTTCGGCGGACTCACCGACCAGGATTTACTGCTCATTCTACAAGGAGCCGAGAAGCGTGAATTCAAGGCAGGCGACACCATAATCAAGCAAGGATCCAGTTCGCGTTACCTTTACGTTGTTGTTTCGGGTGAGGCGATGGTCAGCACCAAAGATGAGGCGGATCTGACGGATCGGTTCTTGCTGTTGCAGCCGGGCGACAGTTTTGGGGAGATGGCTCTAATTGACGGCGAGGAGCGGTGCGCAACGGTTTCCGCCACGCAGGACTCTCTGATGTTCAGGATAGGCGAGATTGATTGTGACCACTATCCGAAAGTCGGGTTGAAGATATACCGGAATATTGCAGCTATCCTCGCTGGACACATACGCCGAATGAACAAGAGGCGGCGCAAGGCTGATCCGGAACAGTTGGCGGTAGTGCCGATGCGCAAGCAAGACGCATAATCCATTCAAGTCGGGCGTTACCCGAAGTTCTCAACGTGGGCAAGCGCAACGTGCTGACCCTACGCTACGGTTGCTTTAAGATGATTTGTCGAATTTTATTCAATTGTAGGCGAGCATGATGCAAATGTTTATTCAGCTCACTTACCATGTCGTAAACATCGTTATGCGATTCATAACCAAGTCTGTGCCCCATTTGTTGAACAACGGAGAACAACTCGTATAGTTCTTCAAGGGTTTCGCGCCTTTCTTCAGGTACTGATTCGGCATGAGGTACTGATTCGGCGTGTTCGCGCCTTTCTTCAGGTGCTAGTTCGGCGTGAGATACTGGTTCGTCGAGTTCGCGCTTTTCTCCGGGCGCTGATTCGTCTTCTTGCACGATGGTGCTCCTGTGTTGAATGACTAAATAGTTAATATCTAGCCATTTTTTTGCCACTGAGCTTAAAGTTGCAACTGCCTATGATAGCCCTATCATGAAATTCAATTTAATTCTGCGGGTAATGAGGCAGTAAGCGATAGGCTAATCTAAACAAATTAGTATGTATTATGCACTGCTATTCGCTGTATTTGTATGGATTTATACCAGATGCAGTTGCGCCGATAGCGCCTTCAACTCCTGCCTTGCAGCCTTGTAATTCGGACACAATTTTTCCACCCAGGCCCAGAATCTCGGGCTGTGGTTCATTTCCTTCAGATGCGCCAGTTCATGCGCGGCAACGTAGTGGATAATGTGCGGCGGGGCTTGGATCAGGCGCCAATTGAGGCGGACTTCTTGTTTGGAGTTGCAACTGCCCCAGCGGGATTTTGCGTTGGAAAGGTAGAAAGATGGGGTGGGGATGCCGAGTTTCGCGGCGAGGATTTCCACGCGGCGGGTGAAGTCGGCGAGGGCCTGTTTGCGGTACCACTGGGTGACTTTGCGTTTTACGGTGGTGTGGTCGCCAGGGCTGGGCAGGGCGAGATAGAGTCGGGTGCCGTCGAATTCCACGGCACGGTTTCTGGCGTCATGGCGCAGGCAAAGGTGGATGTCCTGTCCGAGGTGTTGCAGGGTCACGCCATCCTGCCATTCGATAGCGGCTTGGCGATCCTGCAATTCGCCGAGTTTGCGGGTGATCCAGCCGGATTTGTCCTGCAGCAGGCTTTCCACGGTGTGCTGCGGGACGCGCCTGGGGACATGCACGGTAAGGCCGTGCTCGTCCACCCTGAGGCCGATGGTACGGCGGCGGGCGCTGATTTTGAGGGTGTAGGAGATTTCCTTGCCGGAGATGACTACGCTGGAACTAGACATATTCCCTCAGGCGTGGCATTTCTCTCTCGATCCATGCTTCGACCTGTTTGTTCAACTCGTCTGCTTTCATGCCGGTGGTGTCGATGGGCTCGCCGATGCTGACGGTGATGGTGCCGGGGTGCTTGAGCAGACTGTTCCTGCGCCAGAATTCGCCGGCGTTGTGGGCGACCGGCAGCGCAGTAGCGCCGGTGTGGGTGGCGAGCCAGGCGCCGCCGATGTGGTATTTGCCTTGTTTGCCGGGCGCGATGCGCGTGCCTTCGGGGAAGATCACCACCCACAGGCCGCGCGCCAGCCGATCCTTGCCCTGAGTGACCAGTTGTTTCAGCGCCTCGCGTCCGGCAGCGCGGTCGATGGCGATGACGGAGAGCGCGGCGAATGCCCAGCCCAGGAAAGGGATCAGCAGCAGCGAGCGTTTCATGACCCAGATTTGCGGCGGGAAGATGGTCTGAAAGGCGATGGTTTCCCAAGCGGACTGGTGCTTGGCGAGGATAACACAGGGATGATTCGGGATGCGATCAAGCCCGATTACCCGGAAGCGCAGGCCGCAGGTCAGCGTCAGCCAGCGCATAGCCAGATGCGCCCAGTTGCTGACGATGCGGGAGTGCGTTACGGCGGGGAGGGGTATGAGCAGAATGGCGAGCAGGGAAAAAAGCGGAGTGATCACCAACATGCCGAGGTAGAACAGCAGCGAGCGCGGCATGGAACCCATCGAACGCAGAATTATCCCAATTCGGCGATGATGCGCTTTGCCGCCTCGGCGAGGTCGGCACAAACCCAGGTTTTCTCCGGCAGGTTGCCGGCCGCGAAAGTGTGCTCGCCTTTGCCGGTGCGCACCAGTATCGGTTGGGCGCCGACGGCGGAGCATATTTGCAGGTCGCGCAGGGAATCGCCAATGCACGGCACGCCTTCCAGGTCGGTGCCGAAACGGCGGGAGATTTCCTCCAGCATTCCGGGGCGCGGTTTGCGGCATTCGCAGTTGGAGTTGGCGGCATGCGGACAATAGAACAGTGCGTCGATGCGGCCGCCAAGCTGTGACAGGGAGCGGTGCATCTTGCCGTGGATGGCGTTGAGGGTCGCCATGTCCAGCAGGCCGCGGCCAATGCCCGACTGGTTGGTGGCGATGGCAACGCGAAATCCGGCCTGGTTGAGTTGAGCTATGGCTTCAAGGCTACCGGGAATGGGCTCCCATTCATCCGGGTGCTTGATGAAATGGTCGCTGTCGATATTGATGACGCCGTCGCGGTCGAGGATGACAAGTTTCATGTGCAGCAAGGCAGGGTTGTCCTTCCGGTGATGACACAAAAGTGCGCCCACTGCGTGCCGCACCTTGTATCCACTGCTTTTGTGTCATATCGCATCAGTCGTTTCCTGCTGGAATAGACTCTAGTTTATGCCGCGAGCTTGGAAATGTCAGCCACGCGGTTCATCGCCGTGTGAAGTTGCGATAGCAGGGCGAGGCGGTTGGCGCGTAAGTCCAGGTTTTCGGCGTTGACCATCACATTGTCGAAGAAGGCGTCCACCGGGCCTTTCAGCGCGGCGAGGGCCTGCAGCGAGGCAGAGTAATCGCCCTGCTCGAAAGCGGCGTCGGCTTGCGGCTTAACGCTGGCGAGGGCCTGATGCAGCGCCTGTTCGGCAGGTTCCTGCAGAAGGTTGGTACTCACTTCGCCGCTGATAGTGCCTTCGGCTTTCTTCAGGATGTTGCCGACGCGCTTGTTGGCGGCGGCAAGACTGGCTGCCTCCGGCAGTATGGCAAAGGTACGTACTGCGGCGAGGCGCCTGGGGATATCGCCAAGGCGTTGTGGACGCAAGCTCACCACGGCGTCAACTTCCAATGCCGAATAGCCCTGCTCGCGCAGGCTGCCGGCGAGGCGCTCATAAATGAAGTCAGCGAGCAGTGCGATGGCTTGTCCGTCAATAAGCCGGGCGGCATGAAACAACCAGTCCATATCGAGAGGTAGATCATGCTCTATCAGCATGCGGACAACGCCAAGTGCGTGGCGGCGTAGCGCAAACGGATCCTTGTCGCCGGTTGGAGTCTGGCCGATGCCGAACATCCCAACCAGCGTTTCCAGCTTGTCCGCCAGCGCTACACAGATGCCGACCTTGCCACGTGGCAGTTCATCGCCGGCAAAGCGTGGCTTGTAGTGATCTTCGATGGCGTCGGCGATGTCGGCGGGCAGGCCGTCGTGCAGCGCGTAGTAGCGCCCCATGATGCCCTGCAGCTCGGGGAATTCGCCCACCATGTCGGTGAGCAGGTCGGCCTTGGCCAGCAGCGCCGCCTGGTCAGCCTGCTGCGCGAGTGCATCGCCGCCGAGCTGCTGGCCGATGGCGCTGGCGATGGCCGCCACGCGCTGCGCTCGTTCGCCCTGGGTGCCCAGCTTGTTGTGGTAGACGACTTTCGCTAGCCCTGGGATGCGGTCGGCCAGCGACTTTTTGCGATCTTGGTCGTAGAAGAACTTGGCATCGGCCAGCCGCGGGCGTACCACCCGCTCGTTGCCGCCGATCACTGCACTCGGGTCTGCCGGGCGGATGTTGGAAACGATGAGGAATTTATTGGTGAGTTTGCCTGAAGCATCCAGCAGCGGGAAATACTTCTGGTTGGCCTTCATGGTGAGGATCAGGCATTCCTGCGGCACTTCCAGGAAACTCTCCTCGAACTGGCCGACCAGCACGTTGGGGCGCTCCACCAGGGCGGTGACTTCGTCCAGTAGGGCGTCGTCGGCGATGGGGTTCACCCCGCCGCTCACCTTGGCTGCGGCTTCCGCCAGTTGGCAGGCGATTTCGGCGCGTCGTGCTGCGAAGCTTGCGATCACCGCACCTTCGGTTTCGAGCTGCATGGCATAGCTGTCGGCATCGCGGAATATGACGGGATGCTTGGTGGCCTCGAAACGGTGGCCTTGCGTCATATTGCTGGAGGCGAGTCCCAGGATATGGATCGGCACCACATCGGCGCCATACAGCGCGACCAGGCCGTGCGCCGGACGCACGAAATTGACGCTGGTCCAGCCGTCGTCCAGCTGGTAAGTCATCACTTTCGGGATGGGCAGCTTGGCCAGCGCTTCCTCCAGCGCCTTCTGCAGGCCGTCCGCCAGCTTCGCGCCCGCTATTATGCTGTCCAGGAACAGCACGTCGGCCTTGCCGTCGTGCTCGTGTTTGAGCCTGGGCACGATGGAAACATCCGCGCCCAGCGCAGCCAGCTTCTTGAGCAATGCCGGCGTGGCTTGGCCGCTGGCGTCCAGGCCCACGGCGACCGGCATCAGCTTCTGCGAAACCGGCTTGTCGCCGGCTTGCGCGGTGACGTTGGTGATGTGTGCGGCCAGGCGGCGTGGGGTAGCGTAGGCGGTCACGCCGGCATCTGATGCCGCCAGCCCTTGCGTCTTGAGGCTGTCGGCCAATACGCTGGCGAAAGCCTCGCCCAGTTTGTTCAGGGCCTTGGGTGGCAGTTCCTCGACCAGCAGTTCGACTAGTAAATTGTTGATGCTCATGCTGCCTTCTTCTCGATCTGTGCCAGGACTTCATCGGCCCACGCCTTGGGTGCCATGGGGAAGCCAAGCCGGGCGCGGCTATTGAGGTAACTCTGGGCGACGCTGCGGGCCAGGTTGCGGATGCGGCCGATATAGGCGGCACGCTCGGTGACGGAGATGGCGCCGCGCGCGTCCAGCAGGTTGAAGGTATGGGCGGCTTTCAATATCTGTTCGTAGGCAGGCAGGGCGAGTTGCTGTTCCATCAGGTATTGCGCTTCTTTTTCATGGCTGCCGAAAGCGCCGAGCAGAAACTCGACATCGCTGTACTCGAAGTTGTAGGCGGATTGTTCGACCCCGTTCTGGAGGAATACGTCGCGGTACTTGAGGCCGGGCGCATAGGTCAGGTCGAATACGTTCTCCACGCCCTGCAGGTACATCGCCAGCCGTTCCAGGCCGTAGGTGATCTCGCCGGTGATCGGCTTGCAGTTGATGCCGCCCACCTGCTGGAAGTAGGTGAACTGGGTGACTTCCATGCCGTTCAGCCATACTTCCCAGCCCAGTCCCCAGGCACCCAGCGTGGGGTTTTCCCAGTCGTCCTCGACGAAGCGGATATCGTTTTTCTTGATGTCGAAGCCGAGCGCTTCCAGCGAACCGAGGTACAGTTCGAGGATGTTCTCCGGCGCGGGCTTCAGCACCACCTGGTACTGGTAGTAGTGCTGCAGGCGGTTGGGGTTCTCGCCATAGCGGCCATCCTTGGGCCGGCGGCTGGGCTGCACGTAGGCGGCTTTCCACGGTTCCGGGCCGATGGCGCGCAGGAAGGTGGCGGTATGGCTGGTGCCGGCGCCGACTTCCATGTCGTAGGGCTGTAGCAGGGCACAGCCTTGCTTGTCCCAGTATTGCTGGAGATTGAGGATGATTTGTTGGAAGGTCCGCATCGCTTGGCCAGAGATTGCTCAAAGGTTTGGATTCTACCCTAAAACCCTTGATTCTAGCCACAGAGGACACAGAGAACACAGAGAATTCAAAGGGTTGTTGAGGTTGATTGAAAGATTGGTTTTCTCAGTGCCTTCTGTGATCTCTGTGGCTAAAACTTTTGTCTTTTCCTTCCACACAAAAGCCCGAATGCAAGCAGGATCAGGCTGATCGCCGGCCAGTTGCCCCAGCGCACGTAGGGCGTCGTTCCTGTATAACCTTGCGCCTGTCCGTCAAGCGATGTCTGCGAGAAGTGCGGTGCCAGCAACAGTACTTCGCCGTCGGCTCCGATGATGGCGGTAGCCCCCGTATTGGTGGCGCGCAGCATCATGCGGCCGGTTTCCAGGGCGCGCGCCTGCGACATCTGCAAATGCTGGTACGCGGCGAGCGAATTGCCATACCATGCGTCGTTGCTGACGTTGACTAGCAAGGTCGCTTCCGGTAACTGGCGGATGATTTCCTCGCCGAAGGCGTCTTCGTAGCAGATATTGACGGCCACCTTCTGCCCGGCAACGGACAAAGGCTGCTGCGTGGCGGACCCCGGAGAAAGATCGGTGAGCGGGATATGCAGCAGCGTTTCATAGATCCAGCCGAGCAGCGGCTTGAACGGGATGAATTCGCCGAACGGCACCAGGTGGAACTTGCTGTAGTTTTGTTCCGGCGCACTGCCCTTGCTGAACATGCTGTTGTAGTAGCGTTTGCCTTCCGTTGTAATTGCCCGAATTGCGACGCCGATCAGGATATCGCCGCCGTTGCCTTGGGCGTGTGCCGCGAGAGTAGCCAGATAATCGGCCGGCACTTGGTCGCGCAGCAAGGGCAATGCGGTTTCCGGCAGCACGATCAGCCGCGCCCGGCTTTGTTTTGCCAGTGCGAGGTAGGTTTCCAGCGTGTGGCGCATTTCCTCTTCGCGCCATTTCAGGTCTTGCGCGATGTTGCCCTGTAGCAGGCTGACGCTGACCGGGTCGCCTTGCGGTTTGCTCCATTCGATGTGTTTCAGCCCGGCTCCGGCAATCCAGAACAGAACCAGGCCGAACACAATGGGCCTGCGCAGAGGATTGTGATGCCAAGCCGCAAGCAGTCCGGCACAGACGGCAGCCGCCAGGGAAACGCCGTAGATGCCAAACAGCGGCGCGAGTCCGGCCAGAGGACTGGCCGGCACCTGCGAGTAGCCGACCGCGAGCCAGGGGAAGCCGGTGAAAATCCATCCGCGCACCCATTCCGTCAGCGCCCATGAGGCTGCGACAGCAACGATAAATAGTGCCGATTCTTTTGTCGAAAAAGGGCTGGTGTGAAAGGTGAGTTTACGCACCAGCCATCCGGCCAGTGCCGGAAACAGCGCCAGAAAGCCGCAGAAAGCCGCAGTTGCCAGTGCAGCCAGCAAAGCGGGCATGTCACCAAAAACGTG
>Ga0172367_10006339_pt1 | contig 13954 bp, 10 predicted proteins | sample Lak10m_FD_114542 | JGI IMG/M metagenome (GOLD analysis project Ga0172367, IMG submission 114542) | Freshwater microbial communities from Kabuno Bay, South-Kivu, Congo - kab_022012_10m | ecosystem: Environmental > Aquatic > Freshwater > Lake | place: Democratic Republic of the Congo: South-Kivu... | reverse complement strand
GTAGTTGATGGCCTGGCGTACCCGGACATCGTCAAACGGCGCACGCTTGAGGTTGAAGCCGAGATAGGTGTAGCCGTTGCCGAGCTCTTTGTACAGCGCGATTTTTTGCGTCATCTCCGGCCGTGCCGGCACGATGCGGGCGTACTGGATGGGGTTGAGGTTCATGACGTCGATGTTGTCCGCCATCAGTTCCAGAAATTGCGATGCCGGGTCAGGGATGAAGCGCGACACCAGCCGGTCGATTTTCGGTGGGCCCTGGGTGGCGTTAGGGTTACGGACCAGGGAGATGCGTTCGCCGTTGCTCCAGTTTTCCAACTGGTAGTAATGGCTGCCGACTGGCTTGCGGGCAAAAGGCGTGTTGTTGATGTCCTGGTTTTGCAGCAGATGCCTGGGCAGGATTTGCAGCCCAGCCCAGGACTCCAGAGCCGGGGCGTAAGGCTGGGCGTAGCTGACACGGAAGGTTTGCGCGTCAGGAGCCTCAGCCTTGGTCACCAGTTTGTAGTCGGCAGCGTAGGGCGTACGTGTCTTGTCATCGGTGACCAGTTGCCAGGTAAACAGCACGTCGGCACTGGTCAGCGGGGTACCATCCGCCCATTTAAGGCTGGGCTTGAGCTTGAAAGTGATGGTTTTCTGGTCTTTCGATACTTGCCACGACTTGGCAAGCTCGCCCTCCGGCTCCAGGTTGCGGTCGTATCTGAGCAGGCTGTTGAAAATGTGGCTGGCAATCGCCGAAGCGGCCGATTCCCCCGCGATCATCGGGATCAGTCCGGACGGCTCGCCGGACATGGCATCGACGAGCGTACCGCCGGGCTCGACCGGATAGGCAGCATCCAGATCGGCCGGCGGGATGTCGTCGGTTTTGCTGCAGGCAGAAAGCAGAACCAGCAATATGCCGATGCAGAGCGTGCGCTGCATGGGACGGGGAGTTAGGCTTCGTCTTTGAGAATAACCAGCTTGCGGCCGGGCATCAGGGTGTGTCTGCCGCTCAGCTTGTTCCAGCGCTGCAGGTCGCTGGCAGCTACGTTGAATTTTCTGGCGATGCTGGTCAGTGTTTCACCGCGCTTGACGGTATAACGTGTCTTGCCGGAGGCGCTGGCGATGCGAGTAGCGACGCGGGCGGATTTCACTGTGCCGGAAGTTGCAACATTGAGCACCTGGCCGTTGCGCAAGCGACTGCTCTTGAGGCCGTTCTGTGCCATCAACTGCCTGGTCGTCGTGCCGTAGCGCTTGGCAATGCTGTAGATGCTGTCGCCTTTTTTCACCTTGTGGCGGGTGCTGCGGCCGGCCGGTTCCTCGGCTGGAGCAACCGCTGCCGATTCGCTGACTTCGATCTGTTCTGCTGCGGCATCTTCGGTGCCGCTTGACGGAACCAGAAGCGGCTGGTTGGGTTTGAGGCGGCCCTTGGCGGAGATGTCGTTGACGTCGCGTAGCTGCGCTACGCTGATGCCGAACTTGCTGGAAATGTTGGCAAGCCGTTCGCCGCGCTTGGTCTGATAGGTTTGCCAGCTTACCAGCGGCTTGTCGTAGTTGGCCAGGTTGGCGGAAAACTCTTCCTCCTTGCCTAACGGCAGCAGGATTTCCTGCTTGCCGTTGGTGCTGGCCAGAACCGGCCGGTTGTGGGCCGGGTTGAGCGCAGTGAATTCAGCCATCGACACGCCTGCCAGCTTGGCGGCCAGACTGGCATCGATCTTGGCCGGGGCTTCGACCTTGGTGAAATAGGGCTGGTCGGGAATCGGCTCAATGTCCAGGCCGTAGCGCTCGGGATTGGTGACGATATTCTTGATCGCCTGCAGTTTGGGCACGTAATTTCTGGTTTCAGGCGGCAATTGCAGGCTCTGGTAATCGGTCGGCAACCCTTTTTTGCGGTTGCGCTCGATGGCGCGTTGCACCGTGCCTTCGCCTGCGTTGTAGGCGGCCAGGGCCAGCTCCCAGGTGCCGAACATGACGTGCAGCTTTTGCAGATAGGTCAGTGCGGCATCGGTGGCTGCGGTAACGTCTCGACGGTTATCCATCCACCAGTTCTGCTTGAGGCCGAAATGCTTGCCGGTCGAAGGAATGAACTGCCAGATGCCGGAAGCTTTGCTGGTGGAGTAAGCGGTCGGGTTGAAAGCACTTTCCACCATTGGCAGCAGGGCGACTTCGGTCGGCATGCCGCGCTTCTGCACTTCTTCCACAATGTGGAAAAGATAACGCTGGCTGCGATCCATCATACGCTTGACGTATTCGGGGCGCGCGGCGTACCAGGATTCATGTGTGGCAGTGAAAGGCGAATGCAGTGCGTCCATGCCATAGCCGTTGCGGATGCGTTGCAGCAGGTCGCCGTTGTCGGCGGACATGGGGGCGCCGGTTTCCGGCGCGTTGCGCAGCATGAGGTCCATTTGCATGCCATCGCCGATGTCGGCAGCGACATCGGCAACATCGCTTTCAGGTGCGGTACTGAAGGTGATTTCATCGCCGGCGATATTGGTTTCAGCGTAGGCGCTGTGACCGGCAAAAAGGGCGAGCAATAACAGGCTGGCGAATGATCGATTCATCATGACTCTGTCTGTGTTCAAAATTCCAGCGATGGTAACCGTATACCCTTGAATCGTCAAGTAAAGACTTGGCTTTAGGTATTTATTTCAGCTCTATGATTAGTAATGATTTTTTAGTTCGCGTATGGTCGCAAAAGTCATTTCGTCACTGCTTGCAGCAGCAGGATCGATATTGCGGGCCGCAAGCCGGACGGGTGCGGTGTGGCAGCGCAAAAAAGGATTGGTACGTTTTTCCAGCGCGATGGTAGAAGGCAAGGTGGGCCGCCCTTGGGCAATCGATGACTGGTCGGCCTGTTCGCGTGCGATCAGATCCGGGTTTTCGGGATCTATCATGCGCGCAAAGCGGATATTGCCCAGCGTATATTCGTGTGCCGGGTAAACGCTGGTCGATTCGGGTAATGCGGCCAGTTTTTGCAGCGAAAAATGGAGCTGCCCGGCGCTGCCGTCGAAGAGCCGCCCGCATCCGCAGCCGAACAGGGTGTCGCCACAGAACAGGCAATTTCCGCCATAATACGCCACGTGTCTGGCCGTGTGGCCCGGCACATCCAGCACTTGCAGGGTGGTTCCCAGTTCGGCGAGTTCGATCCGGTCACCTTCACGTACGGGCTGGTGGGGAAAAGAAAAAAACTCGTTGCGTGGCGCATAAACAGGCACATTAGTCATCTGCAAAAGCTCACCCACGCCATCGATGTGATCGTTGTGATGATGGGTAATCAGGATGGCAAGCAGCGTCAGCTGGTTTTGGTGCAGGTAGTCCTGCACCGGTACAGCATCGCCAGGATCGACTACCACTGCGTAGCGGCCATGCACCAGCAGCCAGATGTAGTTGTCGCGAAAGGCCCGAACTGGAACGATATTCATGGTAAGTATCATAAGCGAAACCGAATGGCTTGAAACCCCGCTGGGGCAAAACGTGCTGGAGCACGAGCGCGCCATATTCGATGCCGCAGTGGTCGACCTGTTCGGCTTCAACGCTGTGCAGCTGGGGTTGCCGGGGGTGGATTTGTTGCGGCAATGCCGTATTCCTCATCGGTTTAACGCCTCGGCCGATCAAGGCACGCTGCGCTGCGATTTCAGCCAGTTGCCGCTGGCGACCGGCAGTATCGATTTGCTGCTGTTGCCGCATGTGCTTGAGTTTGCCGGAAACCCGCATCAAGTGTTGCGCGATGCAGAGCGTGCGCTAGTGCCGGAAGGCCATCTCGTCATCAGCGGTTTCAACCCTGTCAGTCTGTGGGGCGTACGGCACTCGTTGTGCAAGCGCGGCAGTTACCCATGGCATGGGCGGTTTATCCCGCTGATGCGGATGAAAGACTGGCTGGCCTTGCTGGGGCTGGAAGTCGTCGCCGGCCGCATGGCATGCTACGCGCCGCCGTGCAGGAACGGGCGCTGGCTCAAGCGCATGGAATGGATGGACAGGGCCGGCGACCGCTGGTGGCCGATGATGGGCGGGGTGTATTTTCTGGTCGCCAAAAAACGGGTTGCCGGCATGCGGCTGATCCGCCCGCAATGGGGCAGCCGTAGTATTGCGCAGGCGTTGATGCCGCGGCCCAGACCGACACAAAAAGAATTTCAAAAGGTAAGTGACGAATGAGTGATAGTGCATTGATCGAGATATTTACGGATGGCGCCTGCAAGGGTAATCCGGGGCCGGGCGGCTGGGGTGCCTGGCTGCGCAGCGGTCCCCACGAAAAAGAACTTTGTGGCGGCGAGCCGTTGACTACCAACAACCGCATGGAGCTGCTGGCCGTGATCCGCGCGCTCGAAAGCCTCAAACGACCCAGCCAGGTGCGTATCGCCACCGATTCGCAATACGTGCAGAAAGGCATCAGCGAGTGGATCAAGAACTGGAAGCTGCGCGGCTGGCGGACCAGCAACAAGGAGCCGGTGAAAAATGCGGATTTATGGAAGGAACTCGATGCCATTTCCAGCCAACATCAGATTGAGTGGGTCTGGGTCAAGGGCCATGCCGGGCATGAAGGCAACGAGCGGGCCGACCTGCTGGCGAATCGCGGCGTGGAAATGGTGCTTGATCAGCGCAATTAAACCACGGGGACACGGGGAACACTGGGGCTGAATGATTCAGGTTTTCCCCGAGTCCCCGTGGTCAAAAGCCGTTTTATGAGACATTTAGCTAGGGCAAGTTACAGCCAATGAGACAGATATTCCTCGATACCGAAACCACCGGCCTCGATCCGGCGCAAGGCCACCGCATCATCGAAGTGGCAGCTGTCGAGGTGGTGAATCGTCGTTTCACCGGAAACCACTACCATCGCTACCTCAATCCGGATCGCGAAATCGATGCGGGTGCGCAGGCTGTGCATGGCATCAGCATCGAGCGCCTGCAAGGCGAACCCCGCTTCGGCGACATCGCCCGCGAGTTTCTGGATTTTATTGCCGGTGCCGAACTGGTCATTCATAACGCGCCATTCGATATCGGTTTCCTCAATAGCGAACTCGGCATGCTCGATCTGGGCCGGGTGGCCGATGTTTGCGACAGCACCATCGATACCCTGAAAATGGCCAAGGATCTCCATCCCGGCCAGCGCAACAATCTGGATGCCCTGTGCCGGCGTTACGGGGTGGACAACTCTAATCGCACGCTGCACGGCGCCTTGCTCGATGCCGAGTTGCTGGCCGATGTCTACATGGCCATGACGCGCGGTCAGGAAAGCCTGATGATGGATATCGGGCTGTCTTCCAGCACCGTGGAAGGCCGGACTTTTGTCCGTCAGGCGCCGCTGCCCGTCATTGCCGCCAGCGCCGACGAGACACAGGCGCATGCCGATTATCTGGTCGGGCTGGACAAAGCTGCAGGCGGCACCTGCGTATGGCGACAATTCGAGGAGCAACAATGAAAACCATCCTGCTCACCGGGGCCAGCGGCCAAGTCGGCTGGGAACTGCGGCGCGCACTGGCGCCATTGGGCCGGGTGGTCACGCCGACCAGCCGCGAGCTCGATCTGGCCGATCCCGATGCCATCCGTCGGGTGTTGCGCGACGTGCGGCCGCATCTCATTGTCAACCCGGCGGCCTACACCGCGGTGGACAAGGCCGAAACAGAAATCGACCTCGCCATGGCGATCAACGGCACCGCCCCCGGCATCATCGCCGAAGAGGCCAGGCGTATGCATGCTGCGCTGGTACATTACTCCACCGATTACGTGTTCGACGGCAGCAAGCCTGGCCCATACCGCGAAACTGACCCCACCAACCCGGTTAGCAGTTACGGCCGCAGCAAACTGGCGGGCGAAGAAGCGATTCGTGCAGTCGATCTGCCGCATCTCATACTCCGCACCAGCTGGGTTTACGGCGCACGTGGCAAAAATTTCATGCGGACTATTCTCAGGTTGGCCGCCGAGCGCGATGCCCTTAAAGTGGTGGACGACCAGATCGGTGCGCCGACCTGGAGCCGAATGATCGCCGAAACCACTGCGATGGCTATCTCCCGCTGGTGCCCCATGAGCGCCAACCAGGCGCCCCTCGCCGATTTAAACGGTATCTACCATCTCACCAACGCCGGTCAGGTGTCGTGGCACGGCGTCGCCTGTGCGATTCTTGAGGAGTACGAAGCCGTACGCGAATACCGCAACTGGCCGCGATTGGCCCTGACTCCACAGGCGATACAGCCGATTACCACGGCGGAATACCCGACGGCCGCGCAACGGCCTGCGAATTCGGTGCTGGATAATGCCAAACTGGCCAAGGCGTTTGGGGTTGAGTTGCCGGATTGGCGGGAGTGCTTGCAAATGACTATCGATGAAACGGCTACACTGATGGCGTAACAAGGAGTTTTGATGACAGAACCACTGCTGATTGCCAAATCCGGCAAAACCGAACTCAACCTGCTGCCGCGCATGGCCAATCGCCATGGCCTGATTGCCGGGGCGACCGGCACTGGCAAGACCATTACCTTGCAAACACTGGCCGAGCAGTTCTCCAACATCGGCGTGCCGGTGTTCATGGCCGACGTCAAAGGCGACCTCTCCGGCATGAGCCAGGCGGGCGGCGGCAACGCCAAGGTGGAGGCGAGGGTGCAGGAATTGAAGCTGACCGACTTTGCCCCCAAAGCCTGCCCGGTAGTGTTCTGGGACGTGCTGGGTGCCAAGGGCCACCCGCTGCGGGCGACGATCTCGGACATGGGGCCGCTGTTGCTGGCGCGGATGTTGAACCTCAACGACGTGCAGGGCGGAGTGCTGACGGCGGTGTTCAAGATCGCCGACGACAACGGCTGGCTGCTGCTGGATTTGAAAGACCTGCGCGCCATGCTGCAATACGCGGGAGAAAACGCGAAGGAACTGGCCGGTGAGTACGGCAACATTTCCGCCGCGAGCGTGGGTGCCATCCAGCGCGGTTTGCTGCAACTGGAGCAGGAGGGCGGCGACAGCCTGTTCGGCGAGCCGATGCTGGATTTCTCCGACCTGATGCAGACCGATAACGGGCGCGGCGTGATCAACATCCTCGCCGCCGATGCACTGTATAACTCGCCGCGCGTGTATGCCACGCTGCTGCTGTGGCTGCTTTCCGAACTGTTCGAGAACCTGCCGGAAGCGGGCGATCTGGACAAGCCCAAGCTGGTGTTTTTCTTCGACGAGGCACATTTGCTGTTCAATGACGCGCCGGATGCGCTGATGCAGAAAATCGAGCAGGTGGTGCGTCTGATCCGTTCCAAGGGCGTGGGTGTGTATTTCGTCAGCCAGAATCCGCTGGATATTCCCGACGTGGTGCTGGGGCAACTCGGCAACCGGGTGCAGCACGCACTGCGAGCCTTCACGCCGCGCGATCAGAAAGCGGTCAAATCGGCGGCGGAGACTTTCCGGCCGAATCCCAAAGTGGACGTGGAAGCGGCGATTACCGAACTCGGCGTGGGCGAGGCGCTGGTGTCTTTTCTGGATGAAAAAGGTACGCCGACGCCGGTGGAGCGGTCGTTGATCCGTCCGCCATGCTCGCGCGTCGGCCCGGCGACCGAGGCCGAACGTGCGGCGAGCATTCGGCAATCGGTGCTGTACGGCCACTATGAAAAACAGGTGGACAGGGAGTCGGCCTACGAAATCCTCAAGGGCCGTGCTGCGCAATCGGCGGAACAGGCTCCGGCAGAAGCGGAGCGTGGGTTCGACTGGGGTGGCCTATTAGGGGGCCAGACCGGCCCGCGTGGCGGGCGCGGACGAGAAGGGGTAGTCGAGGCGATGGCCAAAACTGCCGCGCGGACTATCGGCTCCGAGCTTGGGCGACAAATCGTTCGTGGCGTTCTAGGATCACTCCTTGGTGGACGACGCTAAGCTCTGAACCTGAAAAGCAAAACGGGCCGTGAAGGCCCGTTTTGCTTTGGTGCTGCTAGCCGCCTTAAGCAGTTACTGCATCGGTGTGATAGCCGAGCTCGGCACTGACTTCGCCGCCTTTCACCACGCGCACCGCGCAATACTTCACTTCGGCAATCTTGGCGAACGGGTCGAGTGCCTGGTTGGTGAGCATGTTGGCCGCCGCTTCGTAGTAGCAGAACGGGATGAATACCGAACCCTGCGGGATGCCGTCGTCGGCGCGGGCAAACAGCGATACCTTGCCGCGGCGCGACTCCACCGTCAGTACATCGCCACCCTCGACGCCGATAGCATCGAGATCCAGCGGATGCACGCTGACTGTCGGGGCTGGTTCGATCGCATCCAGCACCGAGGAGCGGCGCGTCAGTGAGCCGATATGCCAGTGTTCCAGCTGGCGACCGGTGATGAGTACCATCGGGTATTCGCTATCCGGGCGTTCATTGGCCGGAATAATGTCGGCCGGTACCAGCAGTGCGCGACCGGATGGGCGCGGGAAAGCGTCGGTGAAGATGACTTCTTCGCCGGGATCGCCCACCTGCTCGCACGGATAGGTCACCGCACCTTCGTTTTCCAGTCGCTCCCAGGTAATACCGGCAATACTGGACATTGCCAGGCGCATTTCCTCGAATACGGCTCTCGAGTCTGCGTAGTTCCAGTCCAGGCCGAGGCGGCGGGCGATTTCCTGAATGATCCACAGATCCTGCCGCGCATCGCCGGGCGGGATAATGGCCTGGCGACCGAGTTGCACAATGCGGTCGGTATTGGTGAAAGTTGCCGTCTTTTCAGCATAGGACGAGGCCGGCAGGATGACGTCGGCAAAATAAGCCGTTTCCGTCATAAAAATATCCTGCACGATCAGGTGTTCCAGTGCGGCCAGGCCTTCGCGGGCGTGGTTACTGTTGGGGTCCGACATCGCCGGGTTCTCGCCTTCGACATACATGCCCTTGATCTTGCCTGCGCAGGCGGCATCGATGATTTCCACCACGGTCAGGCCGGGCTTGTTGTCGAGTTCGGTATCCCACAGTTTTTCGAACTTGGCATGGGCTTCTGGATTGTCCACGCGCAGGTAGTCGGGGAAACACATGGGGATCAAACCCACGTCGGATGCACCCTGCACGTTGTTCTGGCCGCGCAGCGGATGCAGGCCAGTACCTCTTCTGCCAATTTGCCCGGTGACCATGGACAGCGCGATCAGGCAGCGCGCGTTGTCGGTGCCATGCACGTGCTGCGAAACGCCCATGCCCCAGAGGATCATGGAACCCTTGGAGGTGGCATACAGGCGGGCGACTTCGCGCAAGGTTTGCGCCGGGATGCCGCAAATTGGCTCCATGGCTTCCGGTGTGTAGCCCTTGATGTTTTCCTTGAGGGCTTCGTAGTTCTCGGTGCGGCTCTTGATGAACTCTTCGTCGGCCAGGTTTTCGGTGACGATCACGTTGAGCATGGCGTTGAGCATGGCGACGTCGGTATCGGGCTTGAACGGCAAGTAATACTCGGCATGGCGTGCCAGTTCGGTGCGTCGCGGATCCATCAGGATGAGCTTGGTAGTGCCTTTCTTGATGGCGTTCTTGATGAAAGTCGCTGCCACCGGGTGATTGACGATGGGGTTGGAGCCGATGACGACGACGACTTCGGCATGCTGTACGTCCGACACCGGGTTGGATACCGCGCCGGAGCCCACGCCTTCGAGCAGCGCCACCACCGACGAGGCATGACACAAGCGTGTGCAATGGTCGACGTTGTTGGTGCCGAAGCCGGTGCGTACCAGTTTCTGGAACAGATAGGCTTCTTCGTTGCTGCCCTTGGCCGAGCCGAAACCCGCCAGTGCATATTTGCCGTCGCGTGCAATGATTTTCTTCAGTCCGTCGGCAGCGAAATCCAGCGCTTCTTCCCAGCTCGCTTCGCGGAATACGCCAAACGGATTGGCCGGGTCCATCTCGACATGGCCGTCCTTGGGCATGCCGGGCTTGCGGATCAGCGGCTTGGTGAGGCGTTGCTTGTGTGCCGGGTAGTCGAAGCCGTAGCGGCCCTTGACGCACAAGCGGTTATGGTTGGCCGGGCCGTCGCGGCCGGTCACGCTGATGATCTTGTTGTCCTTGACGTGGTAGGTCAGTTGGCAACCTACGCCGCAGAACGGACAGCCAGAATCCACGCTTTTGTCCGGCACCACCGCACCTGCGCCGTTGCCGGGCGAAAGTGCGCCGGTGGGGCAGGCTTGTACGCATTCGCCGCAGGACACGCAGGTCGATTCACCCATGGCGTCGCCCTGGTCGAACACGATTTCGGCGTGGCTGCCGCGGAATGCGTAGCCGATGACGTCGTTGACTTCGACTTCACGGCAGGCGCGCACGCATCGTCCGCACTGGATGCAGGCGTCGAGGTTGACGGCAATGGCCGGGTTGGACAGGTCGGCATCCGGCGAGAAGCGCGGCGCGAAGCGAGGGGCAGACACGCCCATCTTTTTCGCCCAGGTCTTCAGTTTGTTGTCGAGTATGTAATCCTTTTCCGGCTGGTCGGAGAGCAGCAGTTCCAGCACCATTTTCTGTGCGGCTTGCGCGCGCGGACTGTCGGAAACGACTTCCATATCCGGGGTCGGAGTACGCGAGCAGGACGGGGCCAGCACGCGCTCGCCCTTGATTTCGCAGACGCAGGCGCGGCAGTTGCCATCCGGACGCAAGCCGTCCTTGTGGCACAGATGGGGGATTTCGACGCCGTTGCGCTGCGCGGCCTGGATAATGGTTTCTCCCTCGAAGGCGTCGATCTTGTCGCCGTTGAGCGAGAATGGAATGGTTTTTACCGGGGCATTCATGGCAGTTACCTACTTGAGTTCATCAGCAAAATACTTGATCACGCAACGCACAGGATTTGGCGCAGCTTGACCCAGGCCGCAAATGGATGCATCCATCATAGCCGTGGACAGTTCCTCCAACAATGACTGATTCCATTGGGGTTTTTCCATCAGCATGGCGGCTTTTGCCGTGCCGACGCGGCAAGGCGTGCATTGGCCGCAGGACTCGTCCTCGAAGAACTTCATGGCGTTGAGCGCGAGGTCGCGGGCCTTGTCCTGATTGGAGAACACCACCACGGCAGCGGAGCCGATGAAGCAGCCGTACTGGTTGAGTGTGTCGAAATCGAGCGGGATGTCGCCCAGGCTCGCGGGCAGCATGCCGCCGGAAGCGCCGCCGGGGAAATAGCCGTAGAACTCGTGGCCGTCCAGCATGCCGCCGCAGTATTCATCTATCAACTCGCGCATGGTGATCCCTGCAGGTGCCAGGTGCACGCCCGGCTTTTTGACGCGGCCGCTGACCGAGAACGAACGCAGTCCCTTGCGGTCATGACGTCCATGGGCGGTGAACCATTCCGGGCCTTTTTCCACGATGTCGCGTACCCAGTACACAGACTCCATGTTGTGTTCCAGCGTCGGGCGTCCGAACAGGCCGACCTGTGCCACGAACGGCGGGCGCAGGCGGGGCATGCCGCGCTTGCCTTCGATGGATTCGATCATTGCCGACTCTTCGCCGCAGATGTAGGCACCGGCGCCGCGGCGCAGGTGGATTTCCGGCAGCGGGGCGGGGCGGTTGTTTTGCAGGTTCCTGATTTCGCGCTGCAAAATCTTGCGGCAACCGGCGTATTCGTCGCGCAGGTAGATGTAAATCTTGTTGATGCCCACTGCCCAGGCGGCGACCAGCATGCCTTCGATGAAACGGTGCGGATCGAGTTCCAGGTAATGCCTGTCCTTGAACGTACCGGGTTCGCCTTCGTCGATGTTGACGGCCATCAGTCGCGGTGCGGCTTGCGAGCTGACGATGCGCCATTTGCGACCGACCGGGAAACCGGCGCCGCCCAGCCCGCGCAGGCCGGAGTTTTCCATGATGGACATCAGCTCATCCGGTGTGCGCTTGCCGGAGATGCATTGCTGGTACAACTGGTAACCGCCGCCCGCCTTGTAGGCGTCATAGGAGATGTAGTCGGTGACCGGCGCCTCGATGTCCTTAGCGTTGGCAGCCTTGATCACGGTTGCGGCATCGGCATGGTCGATGGGGTTCTGGCCCACCACGGCAACCGGCGCATGCTGGCAGCGGCCGACGCAGGGCACGTGCTGCACGCGTATGCCATCGCCCAGCCCTTTTTTCAGTGCATCGATCAGGTCATGCGCGCCGGCCATGTCGCAGCTGACGGATTCGCAAACTCTGACGGTGAGCGGTGGCGGTGGGGTCTGGCCTTCCTTGACCACGTCGAAGTGGTGATAGAAGGTGGCGACTTCGTATACCTCGGTCTGCGACAGCTTCATTTCTGCGGCTAGTGCCGCAATGTGCTTGCTGGAAATGTGGCCGAGGCTATCCTGTATCTTGTGCAGGTGCTCGATCAGCAGGTCGGGTTCGCGTGATTCGGTGCCGAGAAGTCGCTGTATTTCTCCAAGCACATCGGGATCAACGACACGTCCCTTTGGTTTTCTGCTTTTACGCTTCAGTGAATCTAGATTCACCACCACTTGTTCGGACATGCCGCTGTCTCCTAATTTTAAGTGCTGTATATCATGTGAATATCAGGATCTCGCCCTTGCCATCGTTAGCAAGGTCACCGGCAAAACGCCGTACCCTGTTTTGGTTGAGTCCGGCAAACTTGCTCGGGAAATTCTTGAACGATTTGAACATCAAACTCAGGAAAGGCAGTGTGTGACTGCCGCAATCCTGTATCGTCGAATGCAGTTTCGGAGTGCTGAACAGCAACAGCGTGCCGCGGCGCATGCCGAAGCCGACGTAGTCGCCCACCGAACCCATGACGCCGATGGTGCCCGCCAGCATGCGCGAGGCGCAATAGGCGCCGACGTTGCCTTCGATCAGCACAATACCGCGGCGCATCTGGTCGCCGACTCTATCGCCCGCATTGCCGGTAATGATCACCAGCCCGCCCTTCATGCCCTTGCGGTCGCCTGGGATGGCTGAGGCGAGAAAGTCGCCGACGTTGCCGTGTACATGCAGCGTGCCGCCTGCCATACCGCTGGCGGCATAGGCATCGGCGCTGCCGTGCAGGACGATTTCGCCCTTCTTCATCTGGAAGCCGAGATAAGAGCCTGCACCGCCATGGATGGTGATGCGGCCGCTCTTCATGCCGAGACCGATGTAATCCAGCTTGGACGAGCCGTTCTGGATCACGATATCGTTGCTGTCGTTGCCGCTGATGTCGAACAGGGCGTCGGCGCGCAGTTTTTGTTTGCCGCATTGCAACAATACGGCAGCAATTTCTGTAGCTGATTTTCCGGCAAGAATGTCCGGGGTCAGCGGCGCGCAATCGATGCGTTGCTGCGTTGCCGTCTTGAGGGTAAAGGTCAAGGCGCTCATGCGGCGTCTCCATTCACTGGGTTCTCATTCATAATCTCGCGCAGATGGAACTGGAACTGGCCGAGCTTGCCGCCGTAGTTACCGGCAGAAATACGTTTGATGCCGTTGGCGGCACCAAGTTCGCAGGCGGCCGCGATGCCGGCGCGGGTCGCCTTGCGGATATCGGCATCGGACAGGCCATCGATGACGATTTCCATCACCGATTCGATTTCCGGCGACAAGTCGGTTTTGGTGATGCCTTTGAGCGTCGGGCAGAAGGCGTCGTTGGTCGAGGCAATCAACGCCTTGTACTTGGAGCCGACTTTGGAGCCGGAACGCACCACGCCACCGGGGAAGGGCATGATGACGTTAGGAATCTTTTTCATGGCTTCAATCGCCGCTTCGCATGCCGCCAAAGCTTGCGGCTGCGATTCGGCGAGGATCAGGAAGTTGCCGCCCCCCACCGCGCGCACCATGCCGGTGGTTTCCTCGGTCATGAATTCGCCATCCATCACCGGCACGCGCCAGTAGCGCTTGCCGCCGAACTGCTTGGAAATCTGGAAGCCGTCGCCGAAAAAGCGCAGGTTCTTGCCCAGGTTGATGCGGGTGATTTCCGGATAGCCTTCGTCGATCCCCGAGAAGGCAGCCGTGGTCGGGCAGGTGAGGATACATTGGCCCATGCGGGTTTCCAGCTGCTTCATCAGCACGGCACTGCTCATCGCGAATAGCAGCACGGATACGCCGGGGCGGCCATCCGGCGTTTCGGAAGGGTCCAGATTACGTTCGAT
>Ga0172367_10006338_pt1 | contig 13955 bp, 19 predicted proteins | sample Lak10m_FD_114542 | JGI IMG/M metagenome (GOLD analysis project Ga0172367, IMG submission 114542) | Freshwater microbial communities from Kabuno Bay, South-Kivu, Congo - kab_022012_10m | ecosystem: Environmental > Aquatic > Freshwater > Lake | place: Democratic Republic of the Congo: South-Kivu... | reverse complement strand
TAGTGGTTTATCTTATGATTTAAATTTTGATGATACAATAAATGAATCAGATCAAGTATCAGAAGATCAGGGACTAAAATTAGTTATTGATAAAAAATCTCTGTTATATTTATTAGGAACTGAGTTAGACTTTAGTGATGGTTTAAATGGTAAAGGTTTTCAATTTATTAACCCTAATGCTTCTCGCACCTGTGGTTGTGGGGAATCATTTGCTATATAATCCATATTTATTGATATGAGATTTATTACCGTTTTATTTTTACTTCCGTTATCATTATTAGCGCAGTTAAGAGATTCAGTTTATATTAAAACAGACATTTATGAAGCAGTTTATTCAGAGGTTCTACAACAACCTAAACGAGTATGGTACACAGTTCAATGCCCTTCCGGTACAGCTGCTAGAACGGGAATGGATTTTTATACCGTTCCTGGCATTGTTACCTCAGATGCTAACGACTACGTTGCTAACGTTTGGGACAAAGGACATTGTGCTCCTGCTGCCGATTTCAATTGTACTAGAGAGATGCTTCTTAAGACATTCTCGTATGTGAACTGCGTACTTCAGCATGAAAGACTAAATAGAGGAGTCTGGAGGTTACTCGAAGTAAGAGAAAGAGAATTAGCCAAACAAGGTAAAGTATTTGTTGAAATCAGAATGGTTTACTCACCTAAGTCACAGAAGTTACCAACAGGTGCAACAATCCCAGACGGCTTTTTTAAGACAATTAAAGTTGCAAATACGACAGAAGTTTACTATTTTCCTAATACAACCCCAACTCTAAGCAGCTACACGCAATACAGAATTAAATAAGTTATATGGTTTTATTTACAGAAGAGGAAATTCAAACAAGAGTAAAGAGCCTTGCCCTGGAGGTAAGTTACAAAAACAATCCCGAGAATAATGCCCGGGTAGTAATCGGAGTCTTGAACGGAGCATTTATGTTCTTTGCAGACCTGGTTCGTAACTTGGAGGTTGATTGTGAAATTGATTTCATGCAGGCAAAATCTTACTTAGGTCAAGTTCAAGACCGAGTTGACATTACTAAGGATGTCTCAATTGATATTGAGGGTAAAGATATCTTCTTAGTAGACGATATTTACGATTCGGGTAACACTATGAAACGCTTGATAGCCCATCTTCAAACTAAAGGACCTCGGTCAATAACCCCGGTTACTTTATTTAAGAGAAGCTATTCCTACATGGATGGTCTTATGTATGGATTTGAATTAAACAACGAAGCATGGTTGATAGGATACGGCCTGGATGCAACCAACGGATATAAACGAAACCAGCCCTTCATCACCGGACACTTAATAGAAGAATAACATGTTACTAACAAGCAAAGAAATATTAGAGAAAGGGATTGTAATTCCTTCAGAGCATTCAAAACCAACCCAAGTTGGAATTGACCTTTCAGTATGTAAGGTAGAACGCATCTTAGGAGGTTCAGTAGTCTATAAAGATAAAACTATTTTAGATCCTTTGAACTTCATGGAAGTTGAGACTGTTAAGATTGACGGTAAGGAGTGCTGGAGATTAGATAAAGGAAGTTACGCAATCACTTTCAATGAAGGGTGTAAGATTCCTGCCGACGCAACCGGGTTCATACTCCACAGATCTTCCCTCTATAGGACAGGAACTTCAATCGTTTCCCCGGTCTGGGATTCAGGATATGAAACAGAGAAGATGGGTACGGTTATGATTGTTAGTGTACTTTTGATCTTAGAAAAGAATGCACGGGCAGCTCAAATGTTCTTCCATCAGAATGCTCCTGTAGACGAACTCTACAACGGACAGTGGCAGGGCGGTACTAATGCATGGGAACAGAAAAAATAAGCTATTTATTAAATATGAAACGTTCAGACTTAAAAGAACTTATTAAAAAGTCAATGCTTGAAGTATCACCCAAGAGCGGTGCAATGACTCCCGAAGAAGAAGAGGCAAACAAATACGCTTTAGATAAAGAAGAGCCTATGGAAGAAGCTATAATAACTCCCGACGAACGTGTTAATTACTTAGCACATACTTTAGATATGGTTTGGAAAAGAGGTAGAGGTAATAATACCATTGATTTTAGATCTTTAGCTCAAACACTTATTAGCGATATGTTTAATGAAGAGCCTTTAGAAGAAGAGAAAAGAGGACATTATGTTACACTAAAAGCAAAAGATGGGAGTCATCAAGTTACAATCAAGAATCTACCAAACCATGTTGATAGAACCTATCGAGGGGCTTTAAGTTCAATAGAACGTTTGAAAGATATTAATGGTAAAAAAGGAAAACAGTATATATATTATGTATCAGATATAGACGGCAATCCTATTCCCAAACCATCTGATATGACCGAAGAAGATACACTTGGTGAAGGCAGTGTTATTTTGAATCGTGATGAAGTTTATGCCAAGTATACTCCTTTAGTAAAGCATTACATGGAGAGCGGATTAGACAAATATGCTGCAATTACAAAAGCCGAATACGATTTAGCTAAAGAATACGGAGCTACTCCTTTGAATATTCGATCGACTATCTCTGATTACTTTGATGACCAATACAGAAACGCCACTTATGCTAACGAAGATATTCTTCGTGAAGCAGACGAGATCGTTGCTGCATACGCTGAAAAGAAAACTTTGAACGAAGAGATGCACGGCGGTTACTTAGAACTATTTGAAATGAATCCTAACTTCGAAGAAGGAGTTGCAAAACTACTTCAAGCTTGGGAAGAGTGGAAAGAAGGACCGGAGACTGAACCTGAGATGGTTGAAGAAGCTAAGCATGATATCCTTGCTTACTTATCAAGCATGATGAACTAAACAAAACAAAAATAAACTTTGAAGAGCCCTTGCATTCCAAGGGCTTTTTTATTATATTTAATTAATGGTTATAGAAAAGAAGTACTACCGGGTCGATAGTAAGGAACTAGTCGACCTGCTAATTCAGCACATCAACGAGAAAGAAATTATTGCTTACGATACTGAGACGGATTCTTTGAATACTCGCAAAGGACGCATCATCGGATTCTCTGTTTCAGGTGAAGAAGGAATCGGTTTTTATATGCCGACTATGGCCTGGAATAACCAAACTGAGACTTTGGAAGAATGTCAGATTGAAGGCATTGGATGTCATCGAATAGCAAAGAAGATAATCTCAATGCTGGTTGGAAAGCAGCTGGTAATGCATAATGCTTCTTTTGACTGCCGTTACACTAATAACTTCTACGGAGTTGATCTCCTACCTTCTCTTTGGGTTGATACTGCCCTGCTGGTACATACAGTAAAAGAGGAAGGAGCATTTGGATTTGGAGCTAGTCCTTTCGGATTGAAATCGATTGCGATTATGATTCAGGATAAGATTGGTTTGAATATCCAGGAAGCAGCTAACCAAGAACAACTTAACCTAAAAGCATCCATTAAAGAGAATGGAGGATCGGTTACTAAGGATAATTTTGAGATCTACAAAGCAGACATTAACTTACTTTCAGAATATGCTGCCGCCGATACGGATTTAACTTTACGTATCTGCAATCACTTCCTACTAGTACTTGAGCACGAAGGACTGAGTAAGTTCTTCTTTGAAGACGAAGTAATGCCCCTCTATAGAGAAGTTACTATTCCGATGGAGATCTCTGGGATAGCACTTGATATCCCTTTGATAGAAAAGACTCGAGAGGATATTATTGCCGACCAGGAGAAGTACCGCCGGGCAGTTATCGACGAACTACTTAAGCTTCACAAGGTTAAAGAATGGATTATCGATTCAGCATTAACTGAATTCCCTCCTTCACATAAAGGAACTTGGGCTTGTACATTAGTGGAGATGTTTAAGCTTCCTATTCCTAAGAACTCAAGGAACTATTCTTTGAAGCAAGCTAACATTCTCTTATTAGAGGATAGTCCGGCTAAAGATTATTTACTCTCCGGTGATTTAACCTGCTTACCAGAAGAGACTGTTACTAAAGTTTCTATGAAGCTTTGGAAGGAATTTAACGACAGGGAGTGGATTAATATTCAATCAAAGAAGCAGCTGGGTGAGATTGCTTTTAACTACCTAAAAGAAAAGCCTTTATCTAAAACGACTAAGGGCCAGCCCCAATTCGATGATGATATGATTCAGGCATTATCAGACAAGTACGAATGGTGTAAGAACCTTCGCATCTATAATAAGCTACTGAAGATTAAATCAACTTACGTGGATCGTTTTTATGAGCAGGCAGAGGATGGACGCTTCTATCCTTATTTTAAACAGAATGGAACGGTGTCCGGCCGGTACGGATCTGACCTTCAGCAGTTACCTAAACCAAAAGAAGACGGAGAAGCAGATCCAATTATTGTTAAATACAATAACGAGATTAGAGCATTCTTTATTACCGACCCCGGGTACCTTTTGATTGATAATGACTTTGAGTCTTTGGAGCCTCACATCTTTGCTTCTATCTCTAACGACCAAGCCTTGCAGGAGATCTTTAACCAAGGTCATGATTTCTACTCAACGGTTGCTATCCGAACTGAGAAGCTTGACGAGCAGAGAGACAAGTATCCTGACGGAGTATCGGCAGATAAAAAAGCTCCTAACTTCCTTAAGAAGCTTGACTCTCCTAAACGAAACCGAGCAAAGGCTTATTCACTAGGAGTTGCTTACGGAATGTCTCCTTATGCATTAGCAATGTCCTTAGGAGTATCTCAGGATGAAGGTAAGCGACTTCATGCCGGTTACATGGAAGGGTTCCCGGGTGTTGCTCAATGGGTTGAACGTTCAAGAGCATTATTCAAGCGAGATGGTTTTATTAAGAACCAAGTAGGTCGAATCAGGCATTTGGATAAAGGAAAGCTTGTTTATGATTCTTTCGGAGAAAAGATTATGGATTGGAAGTTTAGGAAGGATCTAAGTAAGGAGTTAGGATCTGATCTAGTAACTCAGCTTTACGGCGATTATCGAAATGCTTTGAATAACTGTTTGAACTTTCAGATTCAGTCTTTGGCAGCATCGGTTGTTAACCGAGCAGCTTTAGCTATCAACAAAGAGTTTAAGAAGAGAGGCTGGGATGGTCAGGTAATAGCTCAGATTCATGACCAATTAATCATTAAGGTTAAGGAGGAGTTAGCTCATCAGGCAGCTGAAGTCGTTAAACATATTATGGAAACTACTACCCAGCTACCGGGAGTAACTTTGAAAGCACCACCAGAAATTGCTAAAAACTTCCGAGATGGACACTAATTATAATCAATAAACAAGTTGTAATTTAAAATAAAAGTTCGTATATTAATATTAAGTTATGGATAAAAAAGAGAAAAACTCAAGTATTTACACGATTACCGACCCCCTATTAGAACCTTATTACATTCAGTATGATCAGTATTGCTACACGGCAATCAAAAAGATCATTGCAGGAACCTCCGGAAGAGAAAGAGACCAGACTCTGGGCTACTATTCTAACCTGGAAAGATGCTTGGATGTAATTGCAGAAGATTCAATCAAGAATCAGGACTACAATTCCTTGCAGGAGTTTATTACTACTCACAAGTCACGTTTACAAGAATTAAAACAAATCACAATACAATGAAATTAAAAGCAATTTATAACGCAGTTATCCTTAAGCCTTACGAATTTGAGGAAGAGTTACACGGGAACATCATCGTTCCAGATTTAGGAAATGAAAAGAACAAAATTGGCCAAGTAGTATCAGTTGGGGAAGGAATTACAATCCCAGGTGTTGGCTTTGTTGCTACCACAGCTAAGATCGGTGATATTGCCGTTCTACCTACCATGGGTTTTACTAAGTTCGAATTCAAAGGAGAAGATTACTATATCGGTCCTGAGAATCAATTGTTGGCTATTATTGAATATTAAACATGAGTAAGCAGATAGAATATTCAAACCAAGCACGTAAGCAGTTATCAGAAGGAATTGATAAGCTAGCTAATGCAGTTACATCGACTTTGGGTCCTAGTGGCCGCAACGTTGTCTATAGAAATGAAACAGGCGAAGTTCGTTCTACCAAGGACGGAGTTACAGTTGCAAAGATTATTTCTTTGAGAAACCCAGTACATTCAATCGCCGTTGATATGCTTAAGCAGGCAGCAATTAAGACTGCAAACACTGCCGGAGACGGAACTACAACTTCGACTCTATTAGCACAATTCATTACCAACCAAGGATTGAAAGCTTTGGATGCAGGAGGTAATGCAGTACAGATTAAACGCGATATTGATAAAGTAGTTAAAGAAGTAATTACTTACATTAAAGAAAATATCGTTGAAGATATTACTTCAGAGGGGCAGTTAGACCAGATCGCAACTGTGTCAGCAAACAACGACCCTGAAGTAGGCTCTCTAATCACTTCAGCTTTAGCTGCAGTAGGAAGAGACGGGATTGTTACTATTGAGGAATCTAGAACAGGTGAAACTTATCTAGAGACGGTTGAGGGTATTCAGTTTGATAGGGGGTTTAAATCTCCTCACTTCGTTACTGATAACGCAACCATGGCAGCAGTACTTGACAGTCCTTTAGTTTTAATTTACGATGGGAAGCTTTCTCAGGCTAAAGACCTACTTCCTATCCTTGAATCAGTTTCATCTGATAATAAGTCATTGTTGATCATCTGCGAGGATATTGATAATGAAGCTTTAGCTACCTTGATTGTAAATAAGATGCGAGGTACTATTAAAGTATGTGCAGTGAAGGCTCCTGACTTCGGTGATAGAAGAAAGCTTATCATGGAAGACATTGCAGTATTGACCGGCGGTCAAGTAATCTCTCCTGAGAAAGGAATGAAACTAAACCGGGTAGATAAAGCATGGTTGGGTCAAGCCCGGAAAGCAAACATCCAAAAAGAATCTACTACCATCATTGACGGTAAAGGAGATATAGATGCTATTGCCTCTCGTATTGAAGACCTAAAAGCTCAGATTGATAATGCAAAGAGTCCTTTTGAGATGGAGAAACTTCAAGAGCGCTTAGCTAAATTTACAGGCGGGGTATCAATCATCCACGTTGGAGGTAATTCAGAACTTGAAATGAAAGAGAAGAAGGACCGAGTAGAAGATGCTTTGCATGCAACAAGAGCTGCTATTGCAGAAGGAATCGTTCCCGGTGGTGGAATTGCTTTGCTACGAACTTTGTATACTATCAACGATAGTACAAGTACTGGATATCAAATTATCGCTGCAGCATGTGCAATGCCATTCACAAAAATCTTAACTAATGCCGGTTATGATTTGAGAGAGATAAGTGATATTGTTAATAAGATTAACGCTACTCCTGATATGTGGACAGGTTGGAATCTTAAGGAAGAGAACCTTGACAACTTAAAGGATGCCGGTATCATTGATCCATTCAAAGTAACTAGAACAGCATTAGAGAATGCAGCTTCAGTAGCAGGAACAATCCTATTGACCGAATGTGTCGTTGCAGATGAACCTTCTAACAACGGTTCTAACGACATGGATGATATGACCAAGCAGTTAATGTTAGGGTAATGGTTGGGTTAGGGAGAACAGTTTATATACAGGATACCATGTATGAGATCGTTAGGATACTAAAGGTCAAGATGGGTGCTGTTCTCCCAACCGAATCAACTAATGAAATGAAAGAAGCTTGGCATGCCGACAAAGTATTTAAACACGGAGACGAATATTATTTTGTTAACGAAGTAACAGTAATTGAACCAATAGAAGATGAGCAAGACAGAAATCAAAGAGAGCTTACAGCTGATAGCACAGAGGACACCGCCGGGGGACAGGTGGACCTTGGAGGGAGAGACAGAGATCAGGAAGAGCATAACTGATGCTTTAGAAGCATACTATCAAAAAGCAGTAGTAAAGCCGATTGCATACCGCCTGGAACCACTACAGGGAAAGCTATTTGCAATCAGAACCAGTGAAGTAGAAATCTTAGAAGAGAAACCAAAACAATATTCTATTTACGGAGATTACGAAATATGAACTGGCTTTTTCTGAGATATACCTTATCTTGGATATCAGGTAACTTATCTATTCCATTCTGGATGGTTGGTCATGTCCACTTAACGATGAACGTTTATGAGGATGTTTATGAGATACTAGCTTCGTTTGGAATGAATATTATAGTTGCTGTTGGCTTTTATTTAGATTGGAAAAAACATAAACAAGAACATGAAGAATCAAGACTTAAAAATTAACATTGACCTCAAAAACACCCAACCGGTAACTTCACCTGAAGGCAATCACGTCTTTGCAGAAGGAGTTATCTTGAGAAAGATTTCCCGCTTTGTTGCTGGAACAGCCGAAGATGCAGTAATGCCTGTGCCGGTATTCTACGACGTTCAAACAGGAAAGATTCTGCTGGATACTCTACCAAAAGACTTGAGAGAAGAATACGCCGATGAGCAGGAAGATTAACTACACCTCGTTCATTCCAGATTCAATCGTTGATTCTATCTTAAACAAGTTTGTAGATAGAGCTGAAATGGGTTTTAACAAATACAGTAATACTTTAGACCGAAAGGACTTAAGCCCGACTCAGTGGATTGATCATGCATTAGAGGAGCATATGGATGCAATTCTCTACTTAACAAAGTTGAAGAAAGAATTAGAAGATCAAGGTATAAAATAATAACCATACTATTTATAAGTATGGACTATCAAAAACACTACAACCTTCTAGTAGAACGAGCAAGAGGTTCTTCCCCTATTCCTGGAATCTATTACGAAAAACACCACATAATACCAAAATGCCTAAAAGGTTCTGATGAACCGAGTAACATAGTAATACTCACAGCTAAGGAACATTTCTTCGCTCACCTACTATTAGCAAGGATATACCCAGAAGAACCAAAAATACAGATTGCTTTTTGGTTTATGTGTAACCAACGCGGTCGGGGAGAGCAGAAAAAGAGAAAGGTGCCAAGCGCAAGACAATATGCTGCAGCTAAAGAGGTTTTTGTTAGGTTAATGAGACAAGAAAAAACAGGGCAAAAAAACCCATCACAATCAGAAAGGATGAAGCAAAACAATCCAAATAACAAACCTGGCGTTAAAGAAAAGCAAGCTGCAGCAAAGCAAGGAAAACTATTATCTGTTGAGACAAAACAGAAAATAAGTGCGGCGTTAACAGGAAGGATGGTGACCTGGGGGGATAAAGTTTCCAAAACACGGTTAGAGCGAGGATTAGGAAAAGAGCCAAAAAGTGAATCACACAAAGCAAAAATATCAGAAGCACTTAAAGGAATTAGTAAACCTGAATACACTTGTCCTTATTGCAGGAAGGTAGGTAAAGGAGCTTCCAATATGCAACGATGGCATTTTGAAAATTGCAAATCTAGAAATCAAATATGAGCAAACTACCAAAGATAGTAAAGCAGATCCGGGAGCATAAGCTCCTGGAACTCAACTACGCAACTCAGAAGAACATTTCTTATTCTCAGATGCAGGTCTATGACCAGTGTCCGTATAGGTGGAAGTTAACTTACAAAGACAAAATTAAAGTCTATAAGCCTTCCATCCATACAGTCTTTGGAAAAGCATTCCATGAAACAGTTCAGGATTGGTTAACAACTCTCTATGAAGTATCTGGAGTGGCAGCTGATGCAATGGATTTAGAAGATATGCTCCATGAGAAAATGATATTCCACTACTCAGACGAGAAGAAGAATAACAATAATGAGCATTTTGTTGAAGCAAAAGACTTAAAGGAGTTCTATGAGGACGGCTGCACTATCCTTAAGTACATTAAAAAGAATCGAGCAGCTTACTTTGGTAAGCAGGGTTGGCATTTGGTTGGAGTTGAGATTCCTTTGATGATTCCTCCTAAAGAAAGTCACCCTGGGATCTTATTTAAAGGTTACATTGACTTGGTTTTGTACCACGAACCTTCAGACGAGTTTCATATTTTTGATATCAAGACCTCAACCCGGGGTTGGGGAGATAAAGAAAAGAAAGACGAGATGAAACAATCTCAGTTGATCCTTTATAAGAACTTCTTTAATAAGCAATTTGGAATCAATCCAGATAAGATCCACATCAAGTTTTTCATCGTTAAGAGAAAGATTTGGGAACAATCAGACTTTGTTCAGAAAAGAGTTCAGGAATTTATTCCGGCCTCCGGTCCGATAAAGACCAAAAAAGCAGTAAAGAAAATGGAAGAGTTTATTGAAGAATGCTTTGAACCAACAGGGAAGATCAAGGAGAGGGAGTATGAAAAGAAGCCTTCAGCCGATACATGTAAGTGGTGTCCATTCTACGAAAATGCCGGGCATTGTGAGTACGCAGGGGCGAAGTTAAAATAGTTTTGATCGCGAATTTTGGACAATATATATATTTATAATAAAATATATCTATGACAAAAGTTACAAAACAACCCACGGTTTTGACCTCCGTGAAAGTTGATCAGGCCTCATTCGCACAATTTAAAGTCGAGTGCGTACGCGACCAGTTCACTCTCACCCAGCTTGTGAATAAATGCATGAAGCTTTATTTGACAGACGAGACCTTTAGGAAGGCAATTATCAAGTACGGCAATAAATAAACTTGCCTTGTTACAAAAAATTAGTTATTTTAAATTTATGAAAGACGGTTATATACCAAAAGACAAACGAAAGAAAATTTTATTGATGTGTGATGATATCCGAGTTCATTCCGGAATCGCTCACATGGGGAGGGAGCTTGTGATCAATACAGCCCACCACTTCAATTGGGTTAATGTTGGAGGTGCTGTTAAGCACCCGGAGGCCGGCCAGCGCCTTGACCTCTCCGATGATACTAACAAACAGGCCGGCGTCCAAGATACCTCTGTGATGCTTTATCCAACAGACGGGTACGGTAATCCCGATTTAGTCCGTCAATTGATTGCAATTGAAAAGCCGGATGCAATCTTCATTATCACCGACCCACGTTATTGGACTTGGTTGTTTCAAATGGAGAATGAGATCCGAAGGCATATTCCGATTGTGTATTTGAATATTTGGGATGATTATCCGGCACCGTTATACAATAAAGAGTTTTATGAGTCCTGTGATGCATTGTTCGGCATTTCAAAGCAGACGGTTAATATTAACAAACTTGTCCTAGGAGAGAAAGCTCAATATAAAATGATTGAGTATGTACCTCATGGAGTTAGTGAAGACAATTTTAGACCGTTATCTGAAAGTGAATTAAGTTCAAAAGAGTTTCAAGAGTTTAAAAAGCAAATGTTTCAAGGAAAAGAAATCGACTTCGTCGTTTTATTTAATTCCAGGAACATTCGCCGGAAACAAATCCCAGATACAATCTTAGCATTCAGACATTTTGTAGATAGTCTACCAAAAGAGAAAGCACAGAAGTGCTTACTTCTTCTTCATACCCAACCGGTTGAAGAGCATGGAACAGACTTGAATGCAGTTATTGATTTATTTTGTTCGGAGGATTATATCAATGTTCATTTTACAGGAGGTATGTTAGATTCAAACAGAATGAACTGGTTGTATAACCTTGCAGATACTTGCATTCTATTAACTTCGAATGAGGGATGGGGTTTGAGTTTGACAGAAGCTATTCTATCAGGCACACCGATTATTGCAAACGTTACCGGTGGTATGCAGGATCAGATGAGGTTTGTTAAGGACAGTCAATGGATTGACTTTAATGCAGACTTCCCAAGTAATCATAGAGGTACTTACAAGGAGCATGGAAGATGGGCCTTCCCAGTCTATCCAACTTCAAGATCAATTCAAGGTTCAGTACCAACTCCATACATTTGGGATGATCGATGTGAGGCAGAAGATGCTGCCAAACAGATCAAAGCCGTTTACGACTTACCTTTGGAGGAAAGAAAAGCAAGAGGAGAAGAAGGAAGACAGTGGGCATTAGGAGATGAAGCAGGATTTACTTCTAAGAAGATGGGTAATCGAATCATTAAGCATATGGATACTTTGTTTGAGACTTGGAAGCCGAGAGAGAAATACGAATTAATCCTTGCAGGGGAAGTTGCTAAAAAGAAAATTACACATAAATTAGTTTATTAATGAAGCCGTTATTTGTAATTAGTTGTCCTATCGATACCTACTCTGGGTATGGATCAAGATCAAGAGACTTGGTTAAAGCAATCATCGAACTTGATAAATACGATGTTAAGATTCTTCCTCAGAGATGGGGAAGCACTCCCTGGAACTTTATTGATGATCATCAGGAGAAGTGGGGTTTCTTAAAAGACTATATGCTTGGTCAGCCTCAGCTACCTCGTCAGCCGGAGATTTGGGCTCAAGTAACAGTTCCAAATGAATTCCAACCAATCGGTAAATATAATATCGGTTTCACCGCCGGTATCGAAACTACCGTTTGTGCTCCAGAATGGATTGACGGAGTTAATAGAATGAACATCACTTACGTATCTTCAGAGCATGCCAAGAAAGTATTCCAAGAATCTAGTTTTGAGCAAAAAGATCAGCAGACTAAACAGACCGTTAGAGTAATTAAGTTAGAGAAACCTGTTGAAGTATTGTTTGAAGGAGCTGATATCGAATTATACAAGCCGATTGAAACTAAAGAGATAACCTCTCTAGACCTTTCTAGTATTAAAGAAGACTTTGCTTACCTGTTTGTTGGACATTGGCTACAAGGTGACCTTGGGGAAGATAGAAAGAATGTTGGTTTACTTATTAAAGCATTCTATGAGACGTTCAAGAATAAGAGTAAGAAGCCAGCTCTTATCTTAAAAACTTCAATGGCAGGAACTTCCTACATGGATAGAGAAGAGATTCTAAAAAGGATTGCAGCAATCAGACAAACTGTTGCTTCTGTAAATATTCCTAATGTTTATTTACTCCACGGTGAATTCTCCGATCATGAAATTAACCAGCTTTACAATCACCCTAAAGTAAAAGCGATGGTTAACTTAACCAAAGGAGAAGGCTTTGGAAGACCTTTGCTTGAATTCTCTTTAGTGAAGAAACCAATTATTACTACCAACTGGTCTGGGCATACTGATTATCTTGATGGAGAATTTGTTTCTATGGTAGGTGGAGAAGTAAAACCAGTACATGCAAGTGCTGTTGTACCTAATATGATCTTGGCCGAATCTTCTTGGTTCTCTCCTGATCTAGCTTATGTTGGTCATTATTTAAAGGATGTATTTGAGAACTACAAAAAGTATTCTGAGAATGCAAAAAGACAGGCTTACAGATCAAGAACAGAATTTTCATTCGATAAGATGAAAAAGAAGCTTGACGAACTATTAACCAAGCACGTACCTGAATTCCCTAAAGAAGTCAAGCTTCAGCTACCTCAATTAAAGAAATTAGAATTACCTAAATTAAAGAAACTATAATGAAACATTTAATAACATTTATTTTAAACTTTAGATATCTCTATAAACTTATTCGACGGGAGGTAAAAAGATTAACCCACGAAAGACTGCTGGGTAAGCATATAAATAGCTACGTGACTAAAACTAAAGTAGTTGATCGAAAAGCATCTCTAGAAGCTTTACAAGAATATAAAGAACATACGAAATGGACAATTTAACAATTTGTGATAGATGCAGCTCTGATGCTTGCTATGTACAGGAAGTATCTCCTGAAATCACTAACTACCTTTGTTACGGTTGTGGGTTTATTTCTAACAGTCTTATGACTGAAGGAAGTGAATTCCTTAACCAGCAGGCTGAAATTCTTCCTGAGCTCTATAAAGATCTTATGATTACCGACGAGTACGGTAAGGTTTGGATGCCGAATACGGTTAACCAACCTGATAAAGGAATGGTGTTTGCCCAAGGTAACAACAAAGACAACTGGCGCTGGACTGGAGTGAAAGCAGTTCCAGTAAAGGAAGAAGAGAAGAAAAAATATCCTAAACCAGGTAAGAAAGACGAATACTACGAATTCAGAATGGATATGTCTACAGCTAAGTACTTTGACGAAAAAGACTTTATGGAAGCTTTAGAATATATTGGCATTTTCCAAGCTTAGTTCTTATATTAGTATTATGAAAATTAGTTATGCCGTTAC
>Ga0172367_10006336_pt1 | contig 13956 bp, 9 predicted proteins | sample Lak10m_FD_114542 | JGI IMG/M metagenome (GOLD analysis project Ga0172367, IMG submission 114542) | Freshwater microbial communities from Kabuno Bay, South-Kivu, Congo - kab_022012_10m | ecosystem: Environmental > Aquatic > Freshwater > Lake | place: Democratic Republic of the Congo: South-Kivu... | reverse complement strand
CTGTACATCAAGCAATTCCTCCCTGATACCATGAATGGAAATTCTTCTGAAGTTATTATTGATTGTGGTGAGGAGGTATTTTACTTCAAACTGACCTTCTTCAATGATCTTGTACAGGCAATAGGCAGAATCTTTTCCACCGCTCCAACAGAATATTGCTTTTGATCTGATTGTCATCTTTATTTGTTTTGTCTTGAAGTTTGATAATGCAAAAATAGGTTAGTATCCGTAATAGCGGATTTTTTAATCGACAATTCCAGGGAAGATTGTATCTTTATTCAAATTTCCGCGTAAAATGACCAGAAACTGTTTCAAAACCGTTGTCGCAGGGATAGGATTGATTTCCCTGTTTTTCCTGAATACTCACTGCAAGAAGAGTTCATCGCTCCCGGACGATCCTCCTGTAACAGGCGACACCCTGAGCAGTTCCATTGCTGTGATATCCGACATTCATATGGGCGATGCACGTGCATCCGCAGGAAAATATTGCTGGTTTGGAAAGAATGCCGGCGCACTGGGCAGTTTCCTCGACTATATCCGGGATCAATATCCTGTCAGGCAGCTTGTGATCCAGGGCGATCTGTTCGATGAATGGCTGATACCTTACAGGATGATGCCTTACGATCCGGCATACGGGATAAACAACACCCGTGAATTTTATCTCGCTGTCGCAAATGCTCCCATAAATCAACCCATTGTTCAGAAACTAAAGGACATTGCAGCAGGATCGCAAACTCAGTTGATCTATGTTCCGGGTAATCACGATATGCTCCTGACACAGAGTATTATGGAAGAGATCATCCCGGGTATCGTCTGGGCAGGTGTTGAATCCGGCCTCGGAAGATATATTCCGGTGAGCAATATCGTGATGGAACACGGGCATCGTTACGACTTTTTCTGTTGTCCTCAGCCATTGGTAAATCCGGGTCATATGTTGCCCCCCGGATATTTTGTCTCCCGCCTTTATGCCGACGGGATGCAACAGACAGGCGGAGGTGGCGCTGAACTATCCCCCGAAAAGGGATCATTGCTTTTCCTTGTGGCCTGGGCAGGAAGTTTTATTTATATTGTCAGAAAGTTCAATGTACCCGCTCCTCCAATGGATTCAACAGTTGTGCAGATGACCGGAGCTGATAATTATAATAGTCCCGTTTCTTTTTTCGGGATGCAGTCTATATATAATGCGAATATCGAGGAGTTGTGGCCGGCGACCCAGGTCCGGAACGGGGTTCCGGTTCCGGTACCGGTGCTGGTCGCACTTATCAACGGAGTATATCTCACCCCGTCGGCTATCATTGAATACCTTCAAAAATCATCATCATTCGGGAATTTTAATATCGTATCATTCGGCCATTCCCATGCAGCAGATATAACTGTATATCAGGATACAAATAAAATAAAAAAGCTATATGTCAATTCAGGTACCTGGATCGACGATGACCAGTGTGCCCCGAAGAAATCCAGGACTTTTCTGATCCTCCGCCCGGCAAAGTGGACAGGTTTGGGATATGATAAGGCAATGCTTTATCAGTTTAATCCCACCGGATCAGGTGGGAACGGATATAGCCCGGTTCTGATTTCAAAGGACAGTGTCGCCGCACTCTGATTACAACCTTATACAGGATCACATCATCAGTGGTTGCAGCAGGCCGACCCGGTTACTTTCCGTATCATAAAATGAAACATAGGTACCTATTCCCGGTATAGACATAGGTTCACCGATAATCTTACCTCCCGCCTTGGTAACTTTTTTCATGGAGGCTTTGATGTCTTCCACAGAGATTACGACTGAAGGATACTGGGCAGCCATATCATCTTTCCTGGGGAAAAAACCGCCATTGATCACACCGGGATTTTTTGGCCGTCCGTTCTTATCGGTCTCAGTAGTATATGCGGTTGCATAATGACCCATCTCTTCACCTAATAAATTCATTTGCCAGCCAAAAGCTTCAGAATAGAAACCTGCTACACGTTTCATATTCTCAGCAGGCATTTCAAAGTGTACAACCGGATCCATTTTTTTCATGTGTTTATGATTTTTAAGTTATTATTTAGACTGATTTTAACGAAAACGTGCCGGTAAACGACTTATTATTTATCGCTGTGAATTATTTCATCTCTCATGAGAGCAAATTCCCGGCTAAGGCTTTTCGTGCAACCGGCGATCAGAAAGTCTTCAATGCCATTATAACCGGATAGATCATTCCGGCAAATAGCAGTAATACCAGAAATGGGCGATTGATGTTCTGCCATTTGTAGTTTTTTCTACGGATGGCATCTATTCCATGATTAATTCCGGAGAAAAAGAAGAAGAAGTAAAAGGTGAAAAAGATGGTCAGTTCCGCTTTGATACCCCAGTTTATAAAATAGACCGTTATCGCAATTACTGCATAAGATAATAAAGCAATAGCCGATTGACGCTGGTAATTGCTTCCTGTCTCGAATCCTTTCATCTCCGCTGTTTTTCTGGAAAACAGCAACCCTTCCAATCCGGAAATCCCGGCAATGGCTCCAATTACCACCGGTATCATAAAATGTAACTGGGCAACAGGATCATATCCATCGTCGAACCCAATGGAATAACCTAAAAAGAAGGCAATACAGACGATGATTATACGGAGGATATCTAAGAGCTGCAGAATCATAATTCTGGATTTTGGGTTTAATTGGAAATGATTCTATAACTTATCCCGTTTCAGCCTTTCCCATGGAGTTGAGTTGTATTCAGCGGCAGGGTGAATGTGAACTTGCTGCCCTTGTCAGGCTCGCTTTCGGCCCTGATCGTTCCACCCATCTTGTCGATGAATTCCTTGCATAAAATGAGCCCCAGACCTGATCCGGATTCGTCCTGTGTGCCTGACTGAGAGCCGATATTTCCATCTATCCTGAAAAGGTTGCCTATATCATTGGGCGAAATACCGATCCCCGTATCGCTAACTGAAACTTCAATATTACCGTGGGTTTTGTGGGTACTGAGAGTCACAGTGCCCGATTTTTTTGTAAATTTTATTGCGTTGGTCATCAGGTTTATCAGGACATTACAGAACATATCCACGTCGGTCATTAAGGTGATTTCGGTGCAAGGTTTGTAAATAATCCTGATATCCTTGGCTGTCGCCTGTGCGGTTGTTGAAGTAATACATTGTTTTATCAGGAGATCAAGAGGCACATCATAAGGCTTATAGGCAATATTTCCGGTTTGCGACCTTGCCCAGATCAGGAGGTTTTCCAGTAACTTGTGAGCGCTTTCAGCGGAGGTGTGTATCATTTCAATCTCAGTTCTGATCTCATCCTCCGACAAGGAAGTCAGCTTCTGCAGGATCGTCTTGCTCACCATCAGAATGCCGGCAAAAGGATTTCTCAGATCATGGGCAATGATGGAAAAGAATTTATCTTTTGTGGCATTCACTTTTTCAAGTTCCATTGCATAGTTTGTCACTTCCAGGGTTTTCTGCTTCAACTGTACATGGGTATGAACTCTTGCAAGCAGCTCTTTTGAATTAAATGGCTTGGTCAGGTAGTCAACTCCTCCAATATCAAAGCCTGTAACAATATTTTCGGTATCTCTGGAAGCAGACAGAAAAATAACCGGTATTTCTTTTAACCTGACGTCTTTCTTCATTAACCTGCATGTTTCGTAACCGTCAAGCACCGGCATCTTGATATCCAGTAAAACCAGATCGTAGTCGGTATTTGCCTGAAGCAGGTCCAATGCCTGCTGTCCGTCCGTTGCGAATCCGACTTCATAGTCCGCTTCCCGCAAAAGCGTTCCGATAACCTGGATATTCTTAGGATTATCATCTACAACCAGAATTTTAAAAGGTATATCTGCTTTGTCCATAGGCTTTATTTTTTCAACGATTCTTTAAGCTTCCCGATGATCTCCGGGAAGGCCCTGAGATTATTCATCAAAAGCTCAATATCAAAGGTATCGGCAGTTGAACAGATAACTTTACCATACTCTTCCAGTAACGAAGAGCCCGATTGTTCTCCAAGTGAGATCAGCTTGTGTCCGAACGATTCTATCTCACCTATTCTCTGTTGAGCAAGGACTTCACTGAAGACGGGGAGATACTCATTCTCAAGTGTTATGATCAGTTCCTGAATCTGCTTCCTTTGTTTTTCTCCTATTTTTTTTACCTGTTTAGGTTGCTGAACGGCTTTGCTTGTTTCTTTCTTTGATTTGTCCTTCTGTTTCAGATACTTTTTCAAATGTTGTATGAGGTCGGAAATGATTACTGGCTTCATGATGAAATCATCAAATATATCCTTGGTTGACTGTCCCTCAATAATTATTTTTGGAGAAGCCGAGAGTGCGATAATTGGAATGTCCTTTGTATCGTCCTGTTTTTTTAACATATTGGTTGCTTCATACCCGTTCATCTCCGGCATCCTGAGGTCCATCAGGATCAGATCGGGATGAAATTTTGTCGCAAGTTCAATGGCTTCAATCCCGTTCATGGCTTCCATCACTTCAACGGGAGAATTTTCGAACAGATCGACCAGCAGCTTCCTGTTCTCGTAATTATCATCGACGATCAATATCCTGGATTCACAGAACTGTATTTTGTTTATATCAATAAATTGGTCCTTCTGTGTCCTGGCGGGCTTCGACAAAATTGCAATGTCCGGAAGTAAAAGAGTAAAAATGGTTCCCTTGCCAGGTTTGCTGACAAGGGTGAGGGTGCCACCCATAAGTTCAACAAGCCGGCGGGTGATGGTAAGTCCAAGACCGGTGCCGCCGTATCTCCTTTCGGGTAAGCCTTTCTGCTGGCTGAAAGATTCAAACACAAACTCTTGCTGATCTTCCGGTATGCCGATGCCGGTGTCTTCAACAGAAAGAACAAGATCAAGAAGCTTTTTGCTCTTTTGTTTAAGATCGACGGTTAGGATCACGTGTCCATGATCGGTAAACTTTATTGCGTTATCAAGCAGGTTGAAAAGTATTTGCCGGAAACGTGTTTCATCGATTAATACTGACGGCGGGATTAATTTTTCCGATTCAACAAAAAACCTGATGCCTTTTTCGCCTGCCTTGATCGCAAATGCCATATCAATTTCATTGATGATCATGGAAATATTGACGGGTTCAGGCTGGATCACCATTTTCCCGGCTTCAATTTTTGACAGGTCGAGGATATCATTTATCAATGTAAGAAGGTTTTTGCTGCTTGATCTTATTGCATTGATCTGCGAAAGTTGCTTCTGATCCTTCACATGCGATAAAAGCAGATCGGAGAATCCTATTATCGAGTTCATGGGTGTGCGGATCTCATGACTGATATTGGCAAGGAATTCGCTTTTTGCCTGGTTGGCCCTCTCTGCTACCTCCCTTGCGATACGGTCGATTTCCGCTTCCTTTATCCTTGTGATATCAGCACCGATCTCCAATATTAGTTTTGAACCTGTTGCGTCGGTAAAAGGGAAATCCGAGACATGATAAGTATTACCGTCGGGACCACCCCATTCCCAGAAAATACTGTTATCGGTTTTTAACACTTCATAAGTACGGCAGATCTCACATGGCTCTGTTCTGTTGAACAGGTGTTCGTAACACCGTTTTCCCGGAGCTTCGCCGAACCGTTTTTTAAATTCTTTGTTGGCAAATGCAACATGATAGTCGGGTGTGAGGAGCGCAACATATGAGGGAAGCATATCAAGAACCTCATGGAAACGGGTCTTTTCAATGGAAAGTTCGGTTAAGGTTTTATTCAGCTCCAGAGTCCTTTCCTGAACCTTTTGCTCAAGTCCAAGATGTGACTGATGTAAGGCTTCCTCGGCTTTCTTGCGTTCTGTGATGTCTTGTCCCTGTGCGATCGTTGTAACAAGTGTTTTTCCATCCTCACCATAAATGTTTGCTGAATTCCAGAGAGCTATTCTGATATCGCCGTCTTTACGCAGGATAGGTATTTCCACCACATCCCAGTGTTCTCCTGCCAGAGTTCTCTTTATTTTATCTAAAGATTCCATTTTAGTCTTGGACGGGAACAACATGCTCAGGTCCTTATCCAGGACTTCTTCCTGTGTATAATTCGTCATGTACTCGAAGGCATGGTTGAACCGGGTGATCTTGAAATTAGGATCCCAGCAGATGAAAGGGGCATTTGCATTATTGAAAATTTTTTCCAGATAATCTTTCGATTGGCGTAACTCTTCTTCTGCCTTTTTACGTTCAGTAATATCACGGATCACATGCACGCTTCCGAACAGTTTTCCATGACCATCGAGTATGGGTGAAGTACTCACATGGAAATCCGCATCCAAATGAGTTTCCCTTATCTCAATCTGATGTTTGCAGCAATCCTTTAACAATCTGGAATGCGGACAGAAAACGGGCGGGTGATCCATATTGTGAATTGCCTCATAACAATGTACTCCTATACACTGATCGGGTGATTTACCCATACGTTCAGCCATTGCAAGGTTGGCACGGCGTATTTTGTGATCGGAATCGATGATTGCGATCAGGTCGGGTATAGCGTCAAAGGTGCGTTCCCAGTCTTCCTTGGCCTGGTAGATGGCATGTTCGGCTTTCTTCCTTTCAGTTATATCCCTAAAGACAAGAACCACTCCTTCTATCGTCCCATCCTTACCCCTGATCGGGGCGCCGCTGTCGTCGACGGGAATTTTTTTACCATCTTTACTCACAAGGATCGTATGGTTGGCAAGTCCGACGATCATCCCTTTTTCAAGAACCATTTTCACGGGATTTTCAACCTCTTTTCCCGAATGTTCATTAATAATATGGAATATATCTTTAACCGGTTTGCCAATGGCCTCCTCCTGTTTCCATCCGGTCAGCTCCTCGCTTACCCGGTTCAGGAATAAAATGTTTCCCTTTACATCGGTCGAGATCACCGCATCTCCTATGCTAGAAAGTGTGGTATGAAAACGTTCCAGGTTTGCCTGTAATGCTCTCTCTGCAAGTTTACTTTCTGTAACATCCAATACAGTGGCAATGAACCTTGTAACATTATTATCCTGGTCATGGAAAACTTCAGCCTGGGAATTAATATAACATACTTCATTATTTCTGGAAAGAATGCGGTATTCGTCATTGTAAATTATACCCTTCTCAATGGTGTTTTTAATCACCTCCTCTGCATGTTTCCGGTCGGCGGGATGAATATGAAGGATGAATTCATCGAAGGTCGGGATAAATTTCCCCGGTTCCTCTCCGAATAACTGATACATCTGGTGTGACCAGATGATCTCGCCCGTCTGGATATTCCATTCCCAGCTTCCTATCCTTGCAATTCGTTGAGCCTCCCTGAGGAATGTCTGATTCCGTATGTTTTCCCTGTTGGTTCTGTTTACCGAACCTGCCGTCAGCCAGACAAGCAAAAGGAAGACTATGGTGTATATTACAGCCACAAGCACAACACCTACTTCCGATTCGAATACACCGGTTTGCTCACCTTTTATTCTGAACCACCCGATCACTACCGGCAATATGATAAGACCGGGCAGAAGGCTGCGGGCCATAACACTTCCTGCATAGCGTCCAGTAAAGGTTTTCATGAACCAGGTATCAGGATACATTAATAATATTGCAAGACAAAGGAAACAGAAGGTGACCCCGGAGGTCATCGGTACGGGAAATGTCTCGATCATATAAAAATGATAGGCGCCGAGAATATAACCCAGAGGAACCATGTAGCCTAAAATAACAGGTAAGATGATTAATCCGTGTGCAACTCCGGCCGGGACCGGAGTACGGTATGTCAATAAAACAATAGTAATTCCGATTATTACGAAATTAATCGCTGTCACTATTCCCATCCTGTTCTCAGGATTGAGAAAAAGGTTATAGACAAATGAACCTGAAAAGTAATTATCTCGGAATTGATAAGGAACACCTGAGTACACAAGGATTGAAATAAATCCCGCAAGACTGACGGCCGTACCTGTGAGCCTGATCAAAACATCAGGGATTTTACCGGCACTTTTTCTGATTAACACCAGAGAAACTGTACATAACAGAAAACAAATTGCCGTGACAGGTTTCATAGGGATCCAGTTAAACCCGAAACTCCTGAGCAGGTGAACATTAAAAATCCACCCGGCAATGTCGAGAAAAGCGATCAATCCCACAAAAACGATACTGGTCCGTGTCATTATCTCAATGGAATTTTTAATCCTCGGGGGAATCAATGATAGATCTTCCATAAGCAGGGAATTAAAAAGCGTGTATTATGATATAATTTCCGGGTGAAATTAGGTAAAAATCTGAACCGTACAACATCGTTCACATAATGATCACTCAAAGCTGATTACCGACCGTTCTTCCATCATGGACTTTGATACATTTACAACGGGTGGATTCAGAAGGTGCCAGGAATTGTCGAATTCATTGACTTTTTTATATTGCTTTAATACATAGGGCAATCCCTGGGAAAAAAGAAAATCGGGCCGGTCCATGACCTGGAAATGGAGATGTGGCATCCCCGAGTTACCTGAATTTCCCAAACGCGCAACAGGCTGACCTTCCTTAACCGAATCGCCGGATGCAACAAAAAAGGATCCGGGCATGCAATGACCGTATGCGGTATAACGTCCTCCTCCTATATCAAGGATCAGAAAATTACCTGCATACTCGTTCAAAGCATTTATCTGAACATCGTGTGTATCGCCGTTGTTCTCGTCAAGGCCGTCCTGAAGCATGACAACCTTACCGTCGGCTACCGCATACAGGGTGTCCCCGTAGTTGAAATATGATTCATTTTTTGCTGGATCACCATCAAGGATATTCGTCAGCTCCTCATTAAATTGCGCATTATCAAACGCAAACCTTTCCGGCCGCCAGCCTGCTCCGTCCATGAACAGGATCACATAGAAATGATATCCCATGGTCGATTGGCTGTTAAAAATCCAGTTTTTCCCTTTCACGGGCGAAGCAATAACGACGGGAGTTTCATTAATGCGGGGAGAGAAATACGCCGTTTCAAGAGTTATATCTTTATTCCGAATGGTATCCCTGAATTCAAAACGGTGCAACAGGTGTAAGGGTTTGGGTTGACCCAATGGAACCGGGATCTGTATAGACAGATAATAATAAGTAAGAATATCCCAGGTAAAAAAAGGCAGGGGAGGGAGGGGATTTTTGAGGATGGCGGGCATATTTGTTTCAGTGAGGGTAAGTAATGCCGCTTTTGAAACCGTATCAAACACAACGACCTTCTTCAACCTGTATCCGTCATTTTCATATTCCCACATTTTCAGAGTATAACCAATGCGTAAGAATTTCTCAGTGGGATATGGGATTTCATTAAAGACTACCTCAATTGTTTTTGAATTGCCGGGAAGCGGGTTGTAATCGACATCTTTTTTTTTGCATTGCATGAAAAGAACCGCAATTATTGAAAAGGTCATGACAGTTGCTGATGTTTTCATATGATAAATGATTTGTCTCTCTGATAAGTAAGAGTATAAAAATAATAAAACTTTATCTTGCAAGTCCCGATTTCTTACCTTTGACCCTCTTCTCTGTAAAATTGGTTTAAAATTTATTATGCGATCGACATCTCTTTTCAGATTAATCACTCTTTTCCTCATTTTCTTTCTGAATTTTATTGAACTTGCCTCTGCACAGCGGGCGGCAGTGAGGACAGCCAACAATATTATTACGTCCGGGCTGATGGAACAGTATATCGGCCGGCTCGCCTCCGATTCAATGATGGGCAGGGATACCCCCAGTCCGGGACTGGATTCGGCGGCGGCATATATCGTCAGGCAGTTTGAAAGCTTTGGTTTGAAGCCACTCAATGGCAGCTTCTATCAGGATCTGGATTATTGCTATATCGACATTGGTCCCGTAAACCTGCTCTCGGTTACCGGCGGAGATAAAAAAATTGAATTTAAGCTGAAAAATGATTTCATACCCTTCGATCTGACAGGAGAGGGCACGGTTGAGAAGCAGGTTGTCTTTGCAGGTTATGGCATCACTGCACCGGAATATGGTTACGATGATTATAAGGATATAGATGTCAAAGGAAAGATCGTGGTCGTCATGCGGCAGGAACCCGGGCAAAACGATTCGAGTGGAAAAGAATTTGAAGGTAAGGAACACTCAAGGTATTCCAATCTGAAAGAGAAGATGAAAATGGCCAGGGATCATGGCGCAGCGGGCATTCTCGTTGTTTCCGGTCCGCTGAATTATACCTCATTGAAACCACGCGGTTTTCCATGGCCATCTTTATCGAAAATACTCCCGAAAGATGCACTGCCGATTGTTTCATGCAAGGATTCCGCTGAGAAGATCCCGATGGTGCATATAGGTGAATCAGTAATAAATTCTCTGTTAGGCAGTGTAGATTCACTGAAAAATATCCAGCAGCGGATTGAGAATACGATGAGGCCATGCTCATTTCCCATTCCTGACAGGACAATTCTCCTGAAAACGACTGTCATTCTCAAACCTCTTGGAGGAAGGAATGTTATAGGTTTCCTTGAAGGCAGCGATCCTGAGCTGAAAAAAGAGGCATTGGTGATCGGCGCCCATTACGATCATATAGGTTTCATCAGGGAACACAAACCCGATACCGATTTTATTTTCAATGGTGCCGATGATAATGCGAGTGGCACAAGCGGTGTGCTGGCGGTTGCAAAAGCCTTCGTATCAATGCCTGAGAAGCCTGAGAGGAGTATACTGTTCATGGCATTTGCCGGAGAGGAAAAAGGATTGCTGGGATCGGCAACCTATGTGAACAGTCCTCTTTTTCCGCTTGAAAATACCGTGGCAATGATCAACCTTGATATGATCGGCCGGAATGATCCTGATTCACTGCAGGTCATAGGAGCCAGACAAAATCCGGATCTTGTAAAGATCATCAGAAGGCAAAATAAAAAGATAAAAATGACCCTGGCCGAAAGTAAAAAAGAGAAAATGGGAGGGGGCAGCGACCATCAGAATTTCTACAAAAAGGATATTCCTGATGTTTTCCTGTTTACCGGTTTGCATAAAGATTACCATCAGGTGAGCGACAATCCCGGCAGGATCAATTTTCTTAAAGTGGCGCGGGTAGCGCGTCTCACTTGCCTCACAGCCTGGTATATAGCCAATGATGATCACCGGTACAGGTTAGTGAAGGGTAACGACGATTGACGAGAGGCTAATAATAAAAAACATAACCATGGAAGCAACAATTAAAAAAACGTTTTGTGTTCTGATTTCAGTTCTGATGACCGGGACATTACCTGCACAGGAAAAGTTCAGCCTTGAATTCAGCTATAAGCAGGGGCAGGTTTTCCGCTACAGAAGTTCGAGTACTTATGATATGACCCAGGAAATGAACGGTCAGGAGATGAAGATGTCAGGAACGAATTCCAGCGTTCTGAAATTAGAAGTTGAATCGGTTTCCGCGGGGGGTAATATGACATTTATCAACTCATATGAAGAGATGAAGTCGTCGATGAAGAACAATATGATGGATACCACTATCATCCAGAATGATGTGATAGGGAAACGCGGGAAGGTAGTCATCGATAAATCCGGTAAAGAGATTTCGAAGGAGATGATTGATACAGTCAAATCGGATAGAGGGGCGGGCGCCGGCAGTATCGCCTCCATGTATTCGGTGAACTTCGTCAAACTTCCGGATAATCCCGTTGCAATTGGTGAAAAATGGACTTACTCCCACACAGACACGACGAAGATGGGCGAAGGATATACCGTAACCTCTGCCGAAACTGAATATACTCTCCTTCAGAAAGAGATGAAAGACGGTCATGAATGCTTTAATATTGCCATCGTATCCAAAAGTGAAACCACCGGGAAGCTGATGCAGATGGGTATGGAGGTGTTCCTTGAAGGCAGCGCAGAATCCAGGGGAGCTGCCTGGATTGACCCAAAGCTCGGAATACTCGTGGCAAGGGAGACTGAATCAACGCAGGATATAACATACGCTCTGACTGGCCAGATGAAAATGTCGATCCCTTCCACACAGATCATAAAGTCCTCGTACAAACTCCTTGAATAGTTTTTCTCAGCAAAAGTCAACTATTATGAAAAAGACGCTGACTCTTTTGCTTCTGCTGATATCGCTTTATCAGGAAAACCTGTACTCACAGGGGTGCCCGGGTGGGGGGATCACCGCCGGTGAGTATGCCCGGCGCAGGAATGCACTGATAGCAATGGTGGACACCACTTCGGTGATCATTTTACGGACTCCGGAGGCAAAAAGCGAATATGAGTACATGAACTACCGTCAGGAGATGAATTTCCTTTATCTGACAGGAGTGGAAGCTCCCGGATATACCCTGCTTATTGTACCGCGCGGACTGGAAATTGATGGCGGGAAATACTCATGCATTCTGTTTGCTCCCTCTATTTACCTTGAAGGTTCTTCGACTTTTTCGGGACCGAAAGTTCCGTATGAAAATTTCAAAGGTCCCTCAGATACAGTTATTGCGGATAATAAAATGGAAAATCTGATGATCCCTGCGATTGCCGGTTCCAAAACTTTATACTATTCTGCACCGGGACTTGACTTTCTTCACGACTGGCTTAACGACAGACCTCTTTTTCTGGAAAAGGAAATTCAGAAGATGCTGAAGCAGACCTACCCGGGAATGAAAATATCCAAAGCAGCCCCGCTGTTAAACAAACTGAGACAGGTGAAGTCGCCCGAAGAGACAGACCTGATACGGAAGTCAATTGAAATTACCGGTGAAGGAATTGAAGGGGCAATGAAAGCCTGTAAACCGGGAATATGGGAATACGAACTTCAGGCCGAAGTCGAATACGGCATCATCCGTAACGGAGGTGAGAAAACCGCCTTCCGCTGTATTATCGGGGCTGGAAAGAACAGTCTCAGTCCGCATTACGACAATAATAACTGCCGGGCACAGGCCGGAGAAGTAGTGGTAATGGATGTAGTCGCCGAATACCATAATTATGCGGCCGATATCACAAGGACAATCCCGGTGTCGGGAAAATTCACCGGAGAGCAGAGGAGCGTTTATGAGACAGTGTTACAGACTCAGAAGAAGTTGATAGCAATGATAAAGCCGGGCGTTTCGTATTCAAGCATAGATGATGAGGCAAATAAACTTTTGGTTGCTGCAGGCTACAAAAAATATATCCTGCATGGTGTAACGCACCCTATCGGCCTCGATGTTCATGATGTTCAGACGTCGCTTATCCTGGAGCCCGGCATGATTATTACCATCGAACCGGGACTATATATCCCTGAAAACGATTCCGTTCTGGGAGCCGGTTTCCGGGGAACAGGTATAAGGATAGAAGATGATGTGCTTGTTACGGAAGATGGATGTGAAGTGCTCTCGAAAGGGATCCCAAAGGAGGTTTCAGAGATAGAGCGGATCATGAAATAAACTACGAGTGACGAATGACGAGTGATTTTTGGATTGACTATTTTAGATCTGCAAATAACCAATGACTTAATGACATAATGACCAATGAAGCGGGCTTTACTGATCTATACTTTTGTCGCGGCCTTAGGCGGACTTCTTTTCGGTTTCGACACGGCGGTAATTAACGGGGCAATGCCCTTTTTCACGGAATTCTTCGGATTAGACAAAACTGGTCAGGGATGGGCTGTCAGCTCTGCGCTGCTTGGATGTATTTTGGGAGCCCTTTTCGTCGGCAAGCCCTGCGATATCTTCGGCAGGCGATATATGCTGCGCGTTCTGGCTGTTCTCTTCCTTGTAACTGCTCTCGGGACAGCCTTTGCACAGGATTTCACCCTTTTCGTGATCTTCCGGTTCGTAGGTGGACTCGCCATTGGCGGGGCTTCGGTTTTATCTCCTATGTATATTTCGGAAATTGCTCCCGCCCGGTTTCGCGGCAGGCTGGCTGCGACATTCCAGCTCGCGATCGTCATCGGTATCCTCGTGGCTTTCTTTTCAGATTATCTTTTATTAGGGGCTGGACTGAATAACTGGAGGTGGATGTTCCTGGCCGGCGCCTTACCTGCGCTCATCTTTTTCGTGCTT
>Ga0172367_10006335_pt1 | contig 13959 bp, 10 predicted proteins | sample Lak10m_FD_114542 | JGI IMG/M metagenome (GOLD analysis project Ga0172367, IMG submission 114542) | Freshwater microbial communities from Kabuno Bay, South-Kivu, Congo - kab_022012_10m | ecosystem: Environmental > Aquatic > Freshwater > Lake | place: Democratic Republic of the Congo: South-Kivu... | reverse complement strand
TAGTTCCGAAATAATTTTTTTATAGATACTTTTATTGACTAATAAGCCGAAAAGTAGGCTTTAAAATTAAATCTTGAGTTTTGGTTTTATTTAAGCCAAGAACTAGATAATATTTTCTTATTATGGAACTAGTCTATTTTTGTTTGGTTTAGAATTTACAGAGAAATATTTGACTTTTATTAAAAAGCCTATATAGTAAAATATACTTGCCCACTCCCCCCTTTACCATTAATTTTTAGAAATATGTGTCTTATACAAATACCATATTGAAATCCTGATAATCTTACTTCAGTTTCTCCTTCAACAGCAAATTTAGTAAAAACAGTAGTATGAGAAACAAGTGAAGCTTTTAAAGAGAGACTTTTAAAAATACAAAATACCTTTGATTGACAAAAAGAAAGACTTTTAATGAAAGAATTAAAGACCCTTCTTGAAGAAGCTACTAATGCTATAGAAGAGTCTGATTGACTAGAGATAGAGGAAGCTTGAAAAAAATTTATAGTTTTTTACAATTCAATAAATTGTAATCTTCTTTCAAAAAATATTCCACTTAAACAAGAAACTAAAAATAGTTATTTCCTAGATAATGTACAAGTTTCAATAGAAAATAATACTATAGATAAAAAAATATTAGAACAATTAAATATTTTTAGAGGGGTGATGAATAAAGATGATATTGTTAATTATTCTGGTTTTCTTTTTCCAAAAGCTTGATTTAATCTCATAACTTATGGAAGAAACCTAAGACTTGAAAAACTTGGTAATGACTCTGAAGATTTTAAAGAAAGAGCAATAGAGATTTTTCCTTCAAGTACAGAAATTGTTGCTTCAAGTACAAAAATAAGCATTAATCCTGAAAATGAAAGTCAACTAAAAATATTGTTGGGGAAAATATTTGCAGAACTTCCAAAAAGTATTAATTTTTATATGAAAGGTGAATGAAAAATTATAAGCGATATTTGAACAAAATTAATTTTTATTTGAACTTGCTTATCAAAAAAAATTAAGGCAAAAAAATATAATTATACAGAAGCTAAAGTTTATCCAGAAGATGAAGATAATTCTCTTTCTAAAAAATATTTTGATGAATATGGTAAATACTACATCTGCACAGAATATTCTAAAATTATACAATTATTTAATGAAATTCTTCAATGAGAAAAGTCTATTTATTTTTTAGGTTGAGTTTGAAATGATTTAGTAAAATTAATAAATACTGTTATTGATAATATCAACCAATTTCAAAAAAAATAATTAAGGAAAACTTGGAAGAATAAATCTTAGAAACTTTGCCATTTTAAGTTTTTTTCATTTTTTCATTCGACCAAAATGATAAATAAAAATTATTCTCAAAAAAAATCCAAGCAATTGCTTGGATTTTAAAGTTTTAAAATTTTTTTTTAATTCATACCTGGAAGATTAAGTCCCATTTGCCCCATTACTCCTTGCATTTTTTCAGTTGCAAGTTCTTGAGATTTTTTTACTCATTTGTTTACTGCTTCTAAAATAGCTTTTTCAAGAGCTTCTTTTTGAGATGGAGAAAGTCAAGGAATTAAATCAAGAGTTTCAAATTCTACTTTTTCTACTTTCATTTCTCCATTTATAGAAACAACAAGTCATCCAACTTCTGCTTCAATAATAGTATTTTCTAGTTCTTTTTTTATTTTCATTGCATCTTGTTGAAGTTTCATTAATTTTCCCGCTTGTGAAAGATCCATAGCTTCTATATTAAAAATTAAATATTTTTATATCAAATTCTTTTTGATATGGGAGGATTTTATATTTTTTATTGATTTTTGCAAATAAAAAAAAATTGTGTTATGATACTTGTGTATTTAATTATTTAACTTAAAAACTATGTCTAATCCAGTACAAGATCAGGAGGAAGATATTATCATTTTATGAGATAATACTGATGTAAATCAATTACAAAGTAATATTTGAGAGACAAATCTTAATAATAATGATAATTCTATAATAAATCTTGATACAAAAATTTCTGAGCCAAGTTCTTCTGAAACTGAAACAAATATTTCTACCAATAATGAATCTCCCTTTGATTTTGGTATTGATAATAAAATAGTGGAAGAAGTCCCAGTCGTACAAGAAGAGAAAAAAGAAGAAATATCTTTTTCTTGATTTGACCTATCTTCTCAAGATCAAATTACAAATTCCCAAGAAGGAGTTTTGAATATGCCTGAGCAACAAATTCCTCAAACTGTTTCAAGTTTTTTAGATGAAACAAAACCTATAAATGATACTTTTTCTTTTTCTCAGACTGATACTTCATCATCTAGCTGAACAACAAGTACTCAAGGTGATGATGATATGAATGGCATACTTGAAGCAACTATTCAAAAATTAAAAGCAAGGCAAATTGCAATATCTGAGGAAAAAGATGAAAAAATCACACAAATAGATACAAGAAATGATAAAATTAAGACTCTAAAAGAGGAAGTAAGTGATTTAAAAGATAATGTGGAAGCACTTGATACAGAAAATCAGAAAATAGAAGCAAATATTACAAGTCTTGAAAAAATGAAACTTGGAAATGAAGTTGTTGAAGTAGAAGCAAAAAAAAGAGTAGCAAGAGCAAAAGCAGTATAAAGAGAAAACACAAAAACAAGCCAAACTTCCGTTTGGCTTGTTTTTGTGTTTAGAAAATTTTTTATGATTTCTTATCAATACTTTCACTTTTTCAAGGGGATCTTGATTGTGTAAAATCCATAGAAAATATAAAATTTTCTTCTCATCACTCTCATTTTTCATATAAAGGAATTGAAAAAATATCCTTTTCTCCTATATAATTGAGTTTTAAAAAATATTTTTTTCAATTAAAATCTATAGTTTTTGTTTTTACAGACTCAAAGTTATTTTCTAATCATAAGAGAAAATAATTTGTCATTTGTGGTAAAAAATGATTTATCAATTCAAAAATTTCCTTTATTTCTTTATCTAAGAATTGACTTGGTCATCATTCTGAATATCAATAATTTTTCCATTTTTTGTATGCATCTCAAAAAGGTTTTTTACTAGCTTTATGAGCTTTACTTATTTTTCCATTTACTGAAAGTATAGCTAACATATTTGGTTGAATTTTAGTTGATAAATCGTTTATTATTTCTTCCTCAATTCATTTTTCTAATTTATTCCTTAATTTAATAGTTTTTTCTGCCTTTTTTTCTATAAAATTATAATTCCAAGTTGTGAGCTGAGTCCAAAAATTTATAGGTTTTCAATTATGATTTATGTTAAAAATAAAATCGGTTGCTAACTTATTATCTAAAATTGTATCTCACATTAAAATATAATTTATTTTACTTTTATCAATATTTCTTAGTAAAAAATCTACTATGAAATATTCAAAGAATTTAGGATCATTTAAGTTTTTTTCAAATACTCCTTCTATTTTTCATTTTACTTCACTTATAATTAATGGTATTTTCTTTTTTGCTTCTTTTAAGTCAAAATTTGTTGTAATAAATCTAATTGCAGATATTTTGTGTTTTAATTTTATATCAGCAATATTTTTTATTCAACATAAAACTCACCAAACGAGTAATGATACTTCATCAAAAGTTCATTTTCAGTGTGGAAAATTAAATATTAAGCTATCTTTATCTTTAATTTTTAAGAATGATAAAAATTTTTGTATTTCTGATTTTAACATTTGGTGTTTTTAATTTAGGTAATTCTATTGATAGTTATTATAAAATAATAATTCAAATAATCAACTTTATTTTCTCATAAAAAACAAAAAAGAGCAATTTTTTCTTACTCTTTTTCAAAAATAATACTTTACCTTTTCAGTTCTATTACTATTTTTCTTTCTTCTAGTTCAATATTTTTTTCAATATCTGGATTTTTTATATTTTCTACAAGACTTGAGAGAGTTTCAGCTTGAATATAATCTCAGAAATTTTTTATTACATCTTCCAAATTTTCTCATTTGAGACAAAGTTGTATTCTATCACTTACTTCAAAACTTGCTTCTTTTCTTGCTTCTTGAATTTGCCTCACTATATCCCTTGCAATTCCTTCTTGAATAAGCTCAGGAGTAAGATTTTTATCAAGAGCAATAACCATACCAAATCAAGCTTCTATATCAAATGAAGAATCTCCTGCCTCAAAAGCAATTTCATACTCATCTTTTTCAAGTATAAAATTAGCTACCTTTACCTTTCCATCTTCAAGCTCTTCAAAGTTTCATGATTTTGCTTCATTCATGATAAATTTTACATCTTGTCCAAATTTTGGTCCTATGAGTCTTGCATTTGGTTTACAAATCTTTTTCGCTATTTTATCAGAATTATCAAGAATAATAAGCTCTTTTACATTGAGTTCATCTTTTATGATATCACAATAATAGTCTTCTAATTTTTCTCAAATAGTTGCCGAAGAAAGAACTTGTCTTACTCTCAAATTATTTCTTTGTCTCCAAGCAAGTCCGAGATTTACAAGACGAGCAGTTTTTTCAAATTGTGAATTTATATCTTCATTTATAAAAATATTTACACTTTTTGGAAAACTATCAAGATGAACTGATTTTTTATTTGTCAGATTTCTATAAATATGTTCTGAAACAAAAGGCATAAAAGGAGCGATAATTCTACAAAAAGTTGTCAAAACTTCATAAAGTGTTTCATAGGCTTGGAGCTTATCATTGTCATTTTCTGATTTCCAAAATCTTTTTCTACTTCTTCTTATGTACCAGTTTGTCAGATTATCCATAAAATTTATTATTGGTCTTGTTGCTTCTGCAATTTTATAATTATCCATTCCTTGTTCTACTTCTTTTATGAGATTATGAAGTTCTCATAAAATCCATTTATCAAGAATATTTTTTCTTTCAGAAGTTGGGAGTTTTATAATTGTTGCATTTGGGATACTTCCATTTTCATAATATGCTTCATCAGAAGTAAGATTATCCAATTTTTTTATTATCGGTCGTATTGTTCCTGTATGAGCTGTAATTAAAATATTTTTTCCTTTATATTTTTCTTGAATTTCTTCATAAGATTTTAATACTCTTTCTTCAAATTCTTCTACACTTTCTACTTGATTATTTTTTTTGTCTCTAAAAAATTTTCTAAACTCAGCATCATTTTTGAGATTAAATTCTTTTTTGATAGCTTCTCTATTTTTTCCTTTCAAGGCTCCACTATCTTGATCTCTCAGTCTTTCATCTATAATTATTTCTCAAGTATATCATATTTCTTCTGCTATAATTTTTGCTGTATTGTATGCTCTTGAAAGATGAGAAGAGATAATAATATCTATTTTTCTATTTTTTATTTTTGTAATTTTTCATAATTCATGAGCTTGAGCAATTCATTTTTCGTTGAGCGGAGTATTATCATCTCCACCATTCATCATATTATTTTTATTATTATCAGTTTGTCCATGACGACAAAAATAAATTTTTCATTCTTGTGTTTTCCAATGATCTATATTTGCATAAGTGGTGAAAAAACTATAAGTATTCCAAAGTGGAAGAATAATTTTTTTCACGACTTCTTCTACTCACGATTCACTAAATCTCAAATCTTGTGCTTCGACAACTGGAGAATTCATAAGATAAAATCTCATTGCATCAGCTCCATAGGTATTAAATATTTTTTCTGGTTCAGGATAATTATTGAGTCTCTTACTCATTTTTTTCCCATCTTCTGCAAGGACAATCCCATTAACGATACAATTCATAAAAGGAGTATTATCAAAGAGTGCCGTTCAAAGAATAAGTAAAGTATAAAACCACCCCCTTGTTTGATCAAGTCCTTCGGCGATAAAGTCGGCAGGGAATTTAAATGAGTTATCAGTTTTCAGTTTTCAGTTTTCAGAAAAAGCAAAAGGATAATGTCTGCTTGCATAGGGCATAGATCCACTCTCAAACCAACAATCAAGAACTTCAGGAATTCTTTGAAGAGGCATACCATTTTTTACAACTTCAGCACAAAGTGATTCATATCATTTATACTTGTGGTTTGTTTTTGAAATTTCTATAAATTGAGCATTCATCTTATTTGCAAAATACTTTGCTGATTCTGAAGGGACAATTTCATCATCTTTACTATGAATGACTATAATTTCATCAACCAGTTGTTTTAATATTTCTCATTTTTTCTCAAGATTTTCATAGATATGCATCATAGCATTTTCTACATTCTTTGACTTTCAAGGAGCAAGCATAACAAGTCTTTTTAATTTTATCTTTTTTTCACAAAGGTAAGCTACAGTTATTGCTCATCAACGAGATCATGTAAAAATAGAGTTGTATTTTGAAAAATCTATAGTATCAAAAGTAGTCTTCCAAGACTCGTATGTTGCATTTTCTGAATTATCAAATTGGTAAAGATCAAGGTTCATTCATTTTTCTTGAAAGGCTTTTTCTCTTCTTTTCCGAGTATCTTTTTGTATTGAAGTTTTCCGTCCGTGAATTCCAAGCACATTTATTTCTGTAGGTTTTGATTTTTTTATTATTCAAGCAATGAGCTTATAATTATCTCAAAAATGATGATTTCAATTTTCTAAACTAATAAAAGTAGCATTAAGTTTTTCCGCTATTTTTTTTCAGTTTTCAAAAGGAATTTTTTCATCATCTTTTACACTTACTACAATTACTTCATCAGCTAAATTTTTGTATGAATTATCATTCAAGCTTTCCCATATTTTTTGTATATTGGGCTTTTCTCATTTTTCTGTACTAAAAGATTTTCAAGGAACAGCCATAATTAGCTTTTTTACTTTGATATTATTTTCTGATAAATATTTTATAGTCATCAAAGATCAAAGAGATCTTGTATAAATAGCATCATATTTTGAGAAATTTATAGTATCAAAAGTTTGTTTCCAAGATTCATAAATTGGATCAGTAGATATATCAAATTGAGGTAAATCTAAATTAATTCAATTTTTATTAAAAATTTCTTTTGTTAAACCCCAATTTTCTTTATGATTATCATTTTCAAGATCTATAGATCTTCAATGAACTCCAAGCACATTTATTGTTTTTTGATTTCAATATTTTATGATATCTTCTATGACGTTACATTCTTTTACATTAAAATGTCAGTATCAATTTGTTTCAATAAGATTTGCATTTATTTTTTGAGCTAATTCTTTTCATTCTTTATCTCAGGCAACAGAATCATCTTTTGATACTATAACAATAATTTCTTTTACAAAATTTTTTATTTCCTCAAAATTGTGTTTCATTTCTGAGTAAAATGAAATTATTTCTTTTCTTCCACTTCAGCTTATGCTAGGAGCAACAAGGATAAGTCTTTCAAGCTTTATTTTGTGTTCAATAATATACTCCATAGCAACTCTTCCACCCATAGAATGAGCAATTATAGTGTTATATTTTTCTAATCAAATTTCATCAAGTTTTTTCTCCCAGTTTTTGTAATTGATTTTTTCTCAAATCTCAAATTTTGGAGCATCAAAATTTATTCCTTCTTTTTCAAGATTTATCTTTGTTCATAAAATGAAATCTATTACATTTTCGCTTCTCAAAAATCCATGAATTCCAAGTACATTTTTTACTTCAAGAGATTTTTCTTCTCATTTTATAAATATTTCATCGACAAAATGTTTATGAAGGTCTACCTCTTTTCCAGTGTTTGTATAAATATAATGAGTTTTTACTTGTTCTAATATATTATCAAATTTATTTTGAGGGTATAAGTGATGATTATTTATACAAAAATCAACTCATTTTATATAAGTTCTAGTCTTAAATAATGGATCTCAATGTGAACAGATTACAATGTTTTTTCAAGGATTATTTTTTATAATTTCATTATAAGTTTCCTCAATCCTTTTTTCAAAATCTATATAACTCTCTCAAATATTTCAGACTTTTTCGTTTTTGTTCTCCAAATAATAGTTATAACTTTGTTTTTCTGTCCAAAATTTTCATTGTAATTCTCAAAAATCTAAATCAGTCAATCTATTATCTTTTATTACTTCAACTCATAATTCAGCAACTAGAGGCTTAATAGTATCTAAAGCTCTATCAAAAGGGGAAGAATATATCACATCAATTTTTTCATTTTTGAGTAAGTTTTTTATTTCTTCCGCTTGTTTTATTCATTTTTCAACTAAATTTGCAATATTTTTTCAATCTAAATATCTATTTTCATTTGACTCGGCATAGCCATGTCTTACTAAAATTACTTTTGTAATCTGTCCAAAATCTCTGTTTTTTTGATAAAGTTCTTCTATACTTCCGATACAAACTTCTTCTTTTTTGTCTTTAGATTGCCATACAGGAATAGCTGATCCCCAATATCTATTTCTTGAAATATTCCAATCACGAGCTCATTCAAGCCATTTTCAAAACCTTCATTCTTTTATAAGTTCTGGCACCCAATGAATTTTTGCATTGTTTGCAAGCATTTTTTCTCTTATCTTTTCTACGGCAACATACCAAGCAGAAATTGCTCTATAAATAAGTGGAGTATCACATCTCCAACAATGAGGATAAGAATGGTTTATCGTTGCAATATGCAAAGCAACTTTTCTTTCTTTGAGTTCGAGTAAAACGGATTCGTTAATATCACTAATAGAAAGTCCATTTTTATCAAGGAGATTATAAGTTTTTCCACTATCATCAATATGCATAAAAAATCATAAATTTTCTTTTTCTCCGATGATATTGTCATCTTCTCCGTATGCTGGAGCAATATGGACGATACCAGTTCAAGTTTCTGTTGTTACATGATGACCAAGCACAACAGAATAAGTATTTTTTCCAAAGCATATATTTGTGCCTAAATCTTTTCCCATATCATTGAATTGCACTTCAAAATCAGGAAATATTGGCTCGTATTTTATCCCAACAAGACAAGATCATGTATATTCTCTGAGGATTTTGTAAGAGTCCGTTTCATTAGGTACCGGTTCTTCTCAATTAGAAGCGATACCATTCGGTTTAAAATAATCTTTTACTTTTTCACGAGCAAGGATATAAGTATCTCCGTTTGTTTTATCAAGAAGTTCTACATAAGTAATATTTTCTCCGACTGCAAGTCCGAGATTTGCATAAAGTGTCCAAGGAGTAGTTGTCCAAGCGAGAATGTATTTGTTTTCACTTCAAGCTACCTTAAATTTCACCGTAACAGTTTTACTTTGTTTATCTTTGTAGCCTTGATTTACTTCAAAGTTTGAAAGAGGAGTGCTACAACGAGGACAATAGGGAACAACTCTATGACCTTCATAAATAAGTCCTTTATCATAAATAGTTTTATAAGTCCACCAAACAGATTCCATAAAATCGGTATCCATCGTTTTATAATCATTATCCATATCTACCCATCTTCCCATTCTTTCAACAGTTTTTCTCCATTCATCCACATATCAAAAAACATTTGCTCTACAAGTTTCATTGAAGTCATAGACTCAAATTTTTGATTCTATATCATCTTTTCCGCTTATTTCAAGCTTTTTTTCTACAATATTTTCTATAGGAAGTCCATGACAATCCCAACCAAAATTTCTTTCTACTTTACGACCTTTCATTGTTTGGTATCTTGGGATGACATCTTTTATTGTTCATCATACGAGATGACCATAATGCGGAGTTCCAGTCGCAAAAGGAGGACCATCATAAAATTTGAATTCTTCACAATCTTTTCTTGTTTCTATAGAAGCCTTGAAAATATCATTTTCTTTCCAGTATTTTAATATTTCTTCTTCTAATTTTGGGAAACTTTGTTTTGGGTTTACTTTTGGAAATGTCATAGTGGTTTGTTGTTAGTGGGTAAAGGGGGAATTAGTTAGTTAAAGAATTTTTCTAAAAACTCCAAAAATTTTGGTACATTTATTGTTTTTCATTTAAATTCTATTTCTTTTCCTATTTCTTTTTCATATTTTTTAAACTCTTCTATCATTTTTGTTATGATTTTATTTAAATGTTTTTTAAAGTCAGTATCTAAAAAATTTTTAATTCTAGATTGAATTGATATATATTCTATCGGATCATCATAAAATCTTACTAAATATTCACCAAATATTTTTTTATTTTCTGTATTTATGATATTAAAAATATAATCTTTTATATGTCATCTTTTTTTTAATATAAAAAAAGCTTCCCATTTTCCAATATCACTTATATCCTCCATTTTTATTTTTCAAGTTATATATTTATCTATCATTTCAATATCTTTATCTCTTTCATATTTTTTATATCAGTACCAAAAGGCAATTATTGCTCAAATAGTTGTAATAGTAAATTCTAAAGAAATAGTTTTTGTAATTTCGTTTATTCAAAAAATACTTGTAACAAATCACCAAACTGGTAATTGTATATATTGTAATAAATAAATAAGTAATACAAAAAATCATAAAAAAACACTTATTGTTAACAAAACTGGTAATTGTATGTATTGTAATAAATAAATAAGTAATACAAAAAATCATAAAAAAACACTTATTGTTCACATATACTTATTTAGGAATATTTCTATTTTTTTCATAGTTTTTATTATAAGGTATTTTATCTATTTTAATAGATTCCTGCCTTCGCAGGAATGATAAAAGAGTTAGGAATTACAGAAAAATTTTAGTTTAATGTCATTTCGGACGAGGAGGATATGAAAAATAAATTTGCTTTTTTATCGTCTTTTAGATATTATGTAAAAGTCATCACGACAAGAAGTCACACCGACAGGTTTTGTCCTTAGGTTTAGGCTTCTTTTTTTGTGTATCATATTTTCTTTTTCAAATCATGATGATTGAGAAAAGATAAATATTTATAAAACTTTTTTAGTAAAGATGAATATTTATTTTTGTCTGGAATAAGCATTTTAAACAATTTATTATTTTCTATTAAATATTCTATCAAACAATAAAAATCTCCATCTCAACTGATAATAACGGCTTTTGAAAAATTTTTAAGCTCTATCATTGTATGTAATACAAGCTCTGAATCAACATTTCATTTTACATTTCAATCTTTGAGTTCCAAAGTTGGTTTGAAAACTAAGATATATCAAAATTGTTGCAAAGATGTATAGAGGCTTTGGTTTCAAGGAACATATCAAATAAATAAAAAAGCTTTTTCTACCTTGTATTTATCTTTTAAAAAAATCCTAAATCTTTTCCAATCAAGTTTCCATCATTGCGAAACAATAGATAAATTCAAGTTTTGACTATCAATAAAAGCATAATTATTTTTTCAAGATTTATGCAGATTTTGTTTTGTCTTTACTTTTTGAGATTTCATCATTTTAGTTTGTGAGTGGATAAATTAATTTTATAGATTCCAGCCTTCGCAGGAATGACAAGGGGGAAGGAATGAAAAAGGAAATAAGAAATAACAAATAACAAATAACAAAAAGGCAAGAAATTAAAAATTTTAGTTTATTGTCATTTCGGACGAGAGTTTTTTTAAGAAATTTTATTTTTCTTTATATAAAATCTATAATATCAGATGAAATTACTTATCAAAAATGAACCTTCTGAAATGACTCATATAGGTGAAAATATTATTATATTGTAGATGAAAATAATAAAAGTTCCTAACATCATTATTTTTCTCATCATTTTTCAATCTTCTTGAAAATTTCAGATAATAAAAATTATTAATCAAATATAGATAATGAGGTCATAAATTTCTTTGTATGTAAAAAATAATGAAATAGTATTGAGAAGAATGAAGATAATAAGATATTTTTTATCGGTAGTAAAATAACAGGTGATAAATCTTAAAACAGATATACAGACAATTACTCAAGCGGAAATTTTATTTAGTAAAAAATAATGAGCACTAATAAAAATAGTTGAAACAATGAGTAATCAAAAAACATATTCTCTTTTTTTGAATTGGAGACTTAAAAATCCAAGTATCATACCAATAAATACTGATATTTGAGAAGCAATAAAGGGAAGACTTAAAGTTATAAGCATAGTTTATGTTATTTATATAATTTTTCTAAATTTTCTATCATTTTGAGAGCTTCATCTTTATATTCATCATCTCTGAGTTCGAGGTAAAGAGTTGCTTCATTGATGAGATCATCAATTTCTTCTCTTTCTTCTTCATTTAAATCTCAAGAAATGGCATATTCAAGCAAATAATCAATCATATCAAAATTATTTTCTTCAAGAGAATTTTTTAGTTTTTTTATATAATCTTTGAGAATAGTTTCTTTTTTCATAGGAATTAATTAGAAATTAAAGTGGTGCAATAATGGGTTGTTGAAAAATATTTGTATTTGTTTCAGTTTTTTTGGATGCTTAATCACAATCAAATATATTGAAATTTTGAATTTATAATTGCATTGTAATGAGGAGCATACGATTTTCATTTTTCAGACATATAGAAATCAAAAGTTCATTTGAGGGCTTCTATTGTTTCATCACTACATTCATCATCATTACAAGAAAAAGTCCCCCAACCAATACTTTCCGTATAAGTCATTTTTGATATATTTTTACAGACAACTCCTCTTTCTTTTAGCCAAGATCCTATTTTATTGTAGTTGTAATAAGTATCTCAAGAATTTCTTTTATGATTTATATATCCTCTTTCTTTACTTATATTTGACCATTCATACGAGCTTTTATTAAGAGCTTCTTGGTATGAATAAGAAGTTTTTCCGAGAGATTCTCTTTCTTTATTTTGCCAAGAGAGCCAAGCTTCTCTTACTTTTTTTATATCAATAGTATAATTTTTTAGTTCATCTTCTCCTGACTCTTTTTCTCCAATTTCTTCTATTTCTTCTCTCAGTTTTGTAAATATTTTGTATTCTTTTTCTTCTAGATTTGTAATGGATATTTTTTCATCAAGAGAGTAGATGATAAGATCTTTATAATTTTCTCATTTTGTTTCTATAATATTTTTTGCTCTTTGAATAAATTTTTCTATTAGTATAGAATCTTGTTTATCAAGAAAAGCTTCTTCTGCTTTTACTATTGTCGTATTTTGGATAATAAAAAGACTGGTGAAAATAAAAATAAATATTTTTTTCATTTTTCTTATTACAAAATAAAAGGCATATAAACGATAACTCTTTTACAAGAGAAATGATTTATATGCTTTTTGGTTCAAAAAAAATTTTTTTGAAAGGTACCACCGAAAAGCCGTTGCTTAATTTTATTTTTTTAACGAAGAATTTCAAACTCCGAGAGGTTCTACTTTCTTTGCAGATTTCTTCCTCCAGCATCGTCTGTTGATAGCAGACTTAAATCGCTTTTTTCAAGAGAAATTATATAAATTTTGTTTTAAAATACAAATTTTTCTCTTTTTTTGTTTTAAAGAAAGTCATAAAAATTTTGTTATTTTTACTGAGAAGAAAAATATGAACTAGAATTACTATGCTATTTTGTAGCAAATTTTCTTTTAAAGTGGAGAATTTTGCACTGAGTAAAAAAATGAAAAAATTGAGATAAGAAAAATATTATAATTAATTTTTCACTACTTTTCTTAAAGTGATTTGATTTCTTCCAATACCTTATTTATTTCACTCACATCAATAATTTCATAAGTATCAATTTCATCATTTCCTACATGAATAAATGTAATATTATTACACATAGCAATTTCTCTATCTCTATCTCCATCTCCTATATAAATAGCTTTTTTACAAAAATTTTCATCTAAACTTTTTTCTTTAAATATATCTATGTGTTCGGCTCATTTTAAGACATTTTCACTTCAAATTATTTCTTCGAAATATTCTTCTATACCAGCCTTTTTTAGTTCTTCTTTTGCATATCTTGTTGAATTTGCTGTTGTAAGAAAAAGTTTATAGTTTTGAGCAAGTTCCTTTATCTTTTCTATGGTTCACGGAAAAAAAATTAATTTTTCATTATTGATATAAAAACTATCATATATTAGACCTCTTGCATAACCTATAATTCAGATAATTTTCTTTCAAAATTATAAATTCAAGCTATCAAATTCCATCTTAACCCAAAGTTTTTTCTTCTATTCCTATATTTTTCGTACAGTAT
>Ga0172367_10006334_pt1 | contig 13959 bp, 12 predicted proteins | sample Lak10m_FD_114542 | JGI IMG/M metagenome (GOLD analysis project Ga0172367, IMG submission 114542) | Freshwater microbial communities from Kabuno Bay, South-Kivu, Congo - kab_022012_10m | ecosystem: Environmental > Aquatic > Freshwater > Lake | place: Democratic Republic of the Congo: South-Kivu... | reverse complement strand
CCAACGCCGTCAAATTCACCGAACAAGGCCACATTACCCTGTCGCTGGCCAAGGACGGCGACACGCTTTGCTTTCAGGTCAGCGATACCGGCATCGGCATGGATAAAGAACAACTGGCGCGATTGTTCGGCGCTTTTGAACAAGCCGACAGCAGCACCACGAGGAAATACGGCGGCTCCGGGTTGGGCTTGATTATCACCCGACGCTTGGTGGAAATGATGGGCGGCGAGGTTCAAGTCGGCAGCACACTAAACAAGGGCAGCGTGTTTACCGTCCGTCTGCCTTATCAAGCAGCGGAAATACCGCCGGAACAACCCGAACAACCCAGTCCGCAAATACAGCCGTCCGGGCAACGGCTGGCCGGCTTAACGGTTCTGGTCGCCGAGGACAATGAAGTTAACCAAAGCGTGTTAATCGACATGCTAAGCGCCGAAGCCGCCCATGTCGTCATGGTCGATAACGGCCAAGCCGCCGTTGAACAAATCAAGGCGGATGGCGCAAAATTCTACGATTTGATCCTCATGGACGTGCAAATGCCGCTGATGGACGGCTATCAAGCCACCCAGCGCATCCTGGCGTTGGCGCCCGAACTGCCGATCGTCGGCCAAACCGCCAACGCCTTCGCCGAAGACAAGGCGCTATGCCTGGAAGCCGGCATGGTCGATCATATCGCCAAACCCATTCCGCTGGAGACCTTGGTCGCCGTCATCTTGCAACACACGCGAAAAAGGCGGTAGCCCGGCGCGCGCGATCGGCCCATAAACTTTGACTCAACCCATAAACCCTAGAAGCCCTTTGAATAAGAATAAAATTTTAGTCATCGCCCTCACCTTTTTGTTGTCGGGATACGCCATGAACACCCCCCCAAACCCAACGGAAAACTCCGTCTCCGAACGAGTCGGGCAATTGCTGTCGCAAATGACTCTGGAAGAAAAAGTCGGCCAGATGACGCAAATCGACCTGATCGTCGTCGCCGCCGACGCCGATAAACGCGCCGAATTCCCGATAGACCCGGCCAAGCTCGAGGACGCGGTCGTCAACCGCCATGTCGGCTCCATCCTCAACACGCCGTTCACGCCCGACAACCGGGCCCAACCGATAGACACCTGGCGCCAGATGATGCAAGCGGTCAACGCCGCCGGCTTAAAAACCCGGCTGAAAATCCCGGTCATCTACGGCATAGACGCCATCCACGGCGCCACTTACACCCAAGGCGCGACCCTGTTCCCGCAAGCCATCAACATGGCGGCGACCTTCAACCCCGAACTGAGCTTCCAGGAAGGCGAAATCACCGCCCGCGAAATCCGCGCTTCCGGCCTGCCGTGGAATTTCGCCCCGGTCATGGACCTGGGCCGACAACCCTTATGGCCCAGGCTATGGGAAACCTACGGCGAGGACGCGCATCTGGCGTCGGCGCTGGGCGCGGCCTACATCAAAGGCCATCAAGGCGAAGATTTTTCAGCGCCCGACAAAGCCGCCACTTGCTTGAAACATTTCGTCGGCTACAGCTATCCGCTCAACGGCAAGGACCGCACCCCGGCCTGGATCGGCGAACGCGCCTTGCGGGAATATTTTCTACCCGGCTTCGAAGCCGGCATCAAGGCCGGATCGCCGTGCGTCATGGTCAACTCCGGCGAGGTCGACGGCATCCCCGGACACGCCAACAGCCATTATTTGAAAACCCTCTTGCGCGACGAGCTAGACTTTAAAGGCGTCGCCGTCTCCGATTGGGAAGACATCAAACGGCTTTACACCCGCGACAAAGTCGCCGCCTCGATGCGGGAAGCGGTCAAGATAGCGGTCATGGCCGGCGTCGATATGAGCATGGTGCCGTTCGATTTTTCATTCACCGACTTGCTGCTGGATTTGGCCAAATCCGGCGAAGTGCCGATGTGGAGGATTGACGAAGCCGTCGGCCGAATTCTAACGGTGAAATTCCAGGCCGGTTTATTCGATCGGCAACGTACGCCGTTGCCCGTGGAGGATAATTTCGCGACCGAGGAAGCCCAAGCCGTCAACCGGCAGGCGGCCCGCGAATCCATCGTGTTGGCGAAAAACGCCGGCGGCCTGCTGCCGTTGCCGAAAACAGCCCGCATTCTGGTCACCGGCCCCACCGCCGATTCGCTCAGCGCCATGAACGGCGGCTGGACCATCACCTGGCAAGGCGACGCCGAAGAGCTATACCCTAAAGACAAACCGACCGTGCTGGCCGCCCTCAAGCAAAAAACCGCCGGCAACATCACCTATATCCCCAGCAGCAGCTTTACCGAAGAGCGGGACATCGAACAAGCCGTCGCCGCCGCGCAAAACCATGACGTTATCCTGCTCTGCCTGGGCGAGAAAGCCTACGCCGAAACGCCCGGCAATATCGACTCGCTGAACCTGGAGCCGGCGCAACTGAAACTCGCCCAGACCATGATCGACACCGGCAAGCCGGTCGTGCTGCTGATGCTGGGCGGGCGTCCGCGCATCATCACGCCCATCGCCGAACAAGCCGCCGCCGTCGTGCTGGCTTTCTTGCCGGGCATGGAAGGCGGCGGCGCCATCGCCGACATTTTGTACGGCGACTACAACCCCAACGGCAAACTGCCGATCTCCTACCCGCGCCACGGCAACGCCGTCACCGCCTACGACCACAAACCCAGCGAAGCCTTTGAACAAAACACCTACAACCCACTGTATCCGTTCGGCCACGGCCTAAGCTACACCACGTTCGCCACCAGCGGGCTTAAGGTTGAAAAAAGCCGGATAACCGCCGGCGAAAACCAAACCGTCACCGTCAACGTCGGCAACACCGGCGAGCGCGCCGGTGAGGAAACCGTGTTGCTGTACCTGCACGACGTCGCCGCCTCGGTCACGCGCCCGAACAAGCAACTGAAGGCGTTCAAGAAAATCGGCCTAGCTCCGGGCCAAACCAAGACCATCAGCTTCACGCTGACGCCGGAGGATTTATCCTTCATCGGCCAGGACTTAAAACGCATCGTCGAACCGGGCGAGTTTGAAGTGATGGTCGGTAACGAAACCGTCAGTTTCTCTTTAACCGATGTTAGGCTTTGAGGAGGAGTGAAATGTCCCGTGGGATCAAAGAATCCGATTGGAAGCTTTTAAGGCAACTCCATAAGGTCGCGCTTGAGCGCTTTTGCCAGCGAATTCTCCATGAAATCGAGTGTATTAACTCCGACAATACCAAGAGTTTCCATCAGCGATATTTAGACATCTTCAACGTTATCGAACGCCGAGACAGAGAGATTGCACAATGCTTCGATGATGCGAGGCATTCAACCGCGCTAACCCAGCTTGCGTTAATGCAAGCTGGCGGTCTTATCACCAGCAATTCTCAATTTGACAAAATTGAAAGGCTGTAGGGTGGATAAGCGGTAGCGCATCCGCCTAAATTGAGCCTGATTCGGCGGATGCGCGTTGCTTATCCACCCTACGCCAGGTGGTTTTAGGGGATTTATTAGTCAAATTGAGAATTAAGGCAAACACTTCATCAGCGCGCTTTTATGCCCTATGGGTACAAGGACAACCGCTTGGTGGCGTTGACCGAAACAGACAAGAACGAAGGGCGCTTTGTGCGGATCAGCGAGCTGGAATTGGCGGCGCAGATTCCCTACCTGCCGCCGCACTTCCGCCATCCTTGGCGGGCGGCGGATCAACAATCGGTGCGCGGCTGGATGAAGGGCTTCAATCATGAAGTGCTGTGAGGGCTAAGCTGTTCATCAGGGCTAACCAGATGGCTTATGAAGAGTTGCAGAAATTGAAGGCTGCGTAACATCAGATAATAAACTACCCCGACGTGGATATTTTCCCAACATAGCCGCTATATTCGTCAAATCGGGGCTTGAAGGCAGATAAGACATGTGTTCTCCTGATTATGCAATAGTTAAGGTCTGGAAATTAACGGAGCTAGACGAGATTAAAGTCAACTCCGTATGTTAACGACGAGCCCGGTAGCGACTAAGGCAAAAAGCCCAGATGTAATAAAAGCCATGGTGTAATTCCCGGCTAAATGATGTAGATAACCAGCGCCATAGGAAGCTAAAGCTGCGCCAACCTGATGGGCAAAACAAATCCATCCGAACACGACCCCGACATTTTGTTTTCCGAACAAATCCGCCGTGAGTGCCGATGTTGCCGGGACAGTTGATAACCAATTCAATCCATAGACGACGGAAAATGCCATCAGTTGCCCGGTTGATTCGACATAGGGCAGCAGCATGAGCGAAACGCCCCGAAGAGTGTAATAAATCGCCAGCGGCCAGCGTTTGCCGAAGCGATCACACAGCCAGCCGGATAAGACGGTGCCTATTATATCGGTAGCGCCCATTAAGCCTAACGAGACGCCCATGGTTATTTCAGGAAAACCATGCTCTACGCCATGAGAAATCAAATGCGTCTGAAACAGTCCCGAAGTCGTAAAACCGCAGATACCGAAACTGAAGGCCAACAACCAGAATTGCGAGCAGGCCATTGCCGAGCGCATCGGTTTCGGATCAGGTGGAATCACGGATACTGCAACATCGCTTGCGCCATAAGGCCGAAGTCCTTTCGAAACAGGATCATCAGCCATAAAAATTATCATCAGCGGCAATACAAGCAAACCCAGCAACAAGGCTAAAAACAGCGTTGCCGCCCGCCAGCCCAGGTGGATATTCAGGTTCATGATAAGAGGCGTGAAGATTAACTGGCCCGACGAAAAGGCGGCGCCCAAGATACCCAAAGCCAAGCCGCGTCGTTGCTGAAACCAGCGATTAACGACGGCAGACCCCATCACTATTGAAGTTCCACCCGAACCTGCGCCAATGATTACACCCCAACACAAATACAGTTGCCAGGGTTCTAGCATGAAAATGCTGCCGCCTGCTCCCAGAGTCACCAGCGTAATCATTATCAAGGTGATGGCTTTCGTACCGTATAAATCCATCAACCGGCCTAAATAGGGACCGGCAAGCCCGAATAAAAGCAGGTTGACGGACACCGCACCGCTTATCGTCTCCCTGCTCCAGTGAAATTCATGCTCCAGGGACAACATAATGATGCCGGGAACGGACCGGAGCGCCGATGCCACAAACAAACAGGCAAAAGTGACAGCCAGCACGACCCAGGCATAATGGATATTGGTTGGTTTATTAGTTGTCATCGTTAAGAGACGTCCCGGCAAGTTTTATGGCGCATCTTCCTGTTTATCGAGTAACTCAATCAAGCGCGTCACGCCCTGCAGCAATATGCCGCCGACTCCCAAGGCGAACCAGACGCCAATCACAAATCCCCAATGAATAGGTGCTGCGAAAAACTCCTCCCTGAACCAGAAGGTATGTCCCCACTCATTGAAGCCGACACTGACCAGAATCATGAACGGTCCGAATACAGCCAGCGTCAACGGCAGTGAAATGCCCTTGGCATAAAGCGGCAGACGGGTTCTGGCGTACAGCCAGGCGCAACCGCCCAGGATCACATAAAGCGGAAAATTAAAATAAAACTCGATGATATGATTGGCCGTGAAAGGCGTATCGCGGATGGCGACCTGATGCCAGGAATTATCCTGTTCGGCGAAATAACTGCCAGCCCAATACACCGCAAAGGTGTAGATGCTGATCCACATGGTGAGGGTAAAATATCGGCGAATTTCCTCCTTCGGCTCCAGTTTGTCCAGGTTACGATCACGGGAAAACCACAAATACCCCCACATTCCCGATGCGAAGACGGCAATGACCGCTAGCTCAATGTAAAACAGCCGCATCCAGTATTCTTCAAATGCCGGTTCGGATGAATCCAGGCCCGACGAAACAGCAAAAGCGCCCTGATACATGCGTAGCCCGATATAGATGACAGTCAGGATGCCAAAGCCTTTCAGGTACAGTGGTAAATCCTGCACATACCAGGGTATCTTGCTTTGAGTTTCCGCCAATGCGGGTAATTGTTCAGATGTTGTAGCCATGATGTTTTCCTCTTGAGATTTAATTGAATTTTGGGATCACTGCGGCGGTTATGCTGGATATAAAGCGTTCACCTAAATGGTCGTCGTAAAAAAACAGCAAGCCGCCAATCCGGCTGTCGGAATCACGAATGAGACCGTTCAGTTTTTCGGACTCCCATAATGCATCTCTGGCGGTAATAGTCATCGTGCGCTGTTCGCCGGGTTGTATGGGCGTGGCATTATCAAGGCTCAAACCTTCAGGAGCCGTCATGCTTTCCGAACCTCCTTTTTGATAGGATGCCTGTAGTTCCTTATTAAGGAAGCGCACATTGGCGGTAGTAAATTCGCCTATTCGAATCGGCTTGTCGCTACGATTGTCGATTTTTAGTGTGAAAGTCATCGCGCGATCCGGCACACGGTATTCGGCTTTTAAGGTTTCGACATCAACCACGCCGGCATTGACTTGGGCCGAGAGCGGCAGAATCTGGTCCAGAGAGGCCTGCAAGGGAATGGTGTTGGGATACTGGCTGGTCGTCATTGCATTGGCAGCCAGCACCAGCACAGGCACGCCAATCAGCATGGCTTTACCGATTAACCGGTCTTTTGGCGTAACCAGTTCATCCTCCATACCCGCTTGCAGCATTCTGTAGCGGGCAATAAACAAAGGCCGCCGCACCCACCAGAGCAGCCACGCCGTCGCCAACACACCCCAGAAAACATGCCAGAGTATGCCGTTGCTCAGGCCGAATGTTTCCATATCGACCAACTCGCCGTTGATGATTTTGACCTCATTGGTAAAGTCATCAGCATTACCGGCTATGTCCAGCCATACGCCCGGCCCCATCACTTGTCCGGCGTCTTTCAGATTAAAGAAGGGATGGATGTGATAATGCCCCGGTAAACGTCCTTTGAGCACAATCTTGAAGTTGTAATCGCCCCCTGGCTGCAAGGCCACGGAATTCATGAAGGGTTTGCCGTTCAAATAGCGTTCGGTCCTGATCAGAACCGGCCCAGGCGTCGATATGTTCAAAAAGGATGCCTCGGGTTTAGGCACGCTGACCGGCCAATCCTCGGCAACATGAAATTTGCCGCTGACGCTGACTTCCTCATTGACATTGAATTTTTGTTTGTCCCATTGCACGTCATAGAATTGAATCGTGCGCATCCTGATAAACGGCTCCAAAGCCTTTTCGCCGTGCGCCATGACGGTTTGGACATTCAAGGTGAATAACGAAAGAATAAATCCCAGCGCCACCAGGCATTTTATTAATAGCGTTTTCATAAATTGGTTCTCCCTCAGATTTTATTAAGGTAACGAACGGTTGCGAACCACTTCCCGATGAACCACCACAAGGTATACATCAGTGTGCATAACAGGGCCGAACAAAATGCGGAAAGCGGGGTTGCATATTGGCCGTAAGTACGCAATGTGCCTCGTTCAATAATGCGCAAATATTCCGGCATGCCGGTGCGTATGTATTCGAAGCCGAACAAATCAGCGATGGTCAACTGCCCATTGCCATACTCAACAGGCACATGAAATAGGCCGATGATCGGCCAGTTGCTGGGGTAGAACAGCAGCGCGAAAGCCGCGCCGCCGAAAATCGCCGTGATCGTCAAACTGTTGCTCAACATCAAAATGGCATCCAGGACAAGCGCGCCCGGCAGCATGGTGGCGGGCAAAACCATGTTAATGGGGAAATAATTCCAGTAGTGATAGGCGAATACCCGGGCTACCCAGGTTCCAATCAATAAGGCCGTAACGCACAAGCTAGCCCCCATCGGCAAACGAAACTTGTCCCACATGACGGCCTGCACAGCGGCAGGAAAGGTAATGCCCATCAGCGGCGTAACCAGCGGCCACCATTGCCTGTCCTTCCAGTCAATCCAGAAATCCCAGTCGCCGACAGTCAGCGCAAAATGCAGGTGAAAGGCGCCGATAAACAGAAAAAGAGCCAGTACGAGAATGAGGTAATCGTAAGCTCTGGTGATCCGGGCTTTCTCCCCGGTATAAGGTCGAAAAGACCGATTTGAAATATTTGCAGACATACTTGCTTCTCCTAACAATAGCGATGGATAAGATTGATTCGTTTATCCGGAAAAATAAGCGTGTCTTAACTATTGTCGATTAGCTATTGAGGGGGGAACTTAATCGACTCAAGCATTACAACACGCTTGAGTGATACAGTAGGCTGATAAAGAGTCTATGTTAAATGATTAAATTTCATCTCACCATTGACACAATTCATGACCTGCGCAATCTGATTTTTTTGTTACCATGACGCCGGATAAACGCCGTCCGGCCAACCTGGAAAAAACCCCTTATGTCTAATCTAAGAACCTTTGACCTGAACTTATTAGTGGCGTTTGATGTGCTGATGCGGGAGTTAAACGTGACCCGCGCGGCAGAGCACATGTTTATTACGCAGTCGGCGATGAGTCATATTCTGCATAGGCTGCGGCAGCAACTGGATGATCCTCTGCTGGTAAAAACGCCGACGGGTATGAAGCCAACGGAAAGGGCGCTGGCATTGATAGAGCCAATCAGGGCCTTGTTGACTGAGATGGATCAACTCCTTCAGCCACCCCTGGAGTTTGAGGCAGGTACGAGTCAGCGGCGTTTTGTCCTTGCCGCCACGGATTATATGGAATTGCTGTTAATCCCTCAGTTATCAGGACTTATCGACCAGATGGCGCCTGGTATTGATATTCACGTTAAGCGCACCGAGTCATCATTTCCGGTTGCTCAATTGGAAGACGGTAGCCTGGATGTCGTGCTTGGATTCGAATCGGTGTTAAATCCACCTGCTCATCTAAACGGCCATCTGTTATTTAGCGACCGAATGGCCTGCGTGGTCAGGCAAAATCATCCGCTGATTAGAAAAGCGCCATCGTTAGACGAGTATGTGTCTGTTCCCCATATGCTGATCTCCCGAACAGGCAGCAACATGGGCGTGATTGATCAAAAGTTGACGGAACTGGGATTGGAACGGCGTATCAAGCTCATCGTCCCGCACTTTCTTTCGGCGCCCCTGATCGTTGCTGAAACCGATATGATCCTCTCGCTACCCTATCGTATTGCCGAGCAATTTAAACGATTTGCACCGCTGGAAATATTTCCCGTGCCTATCGAACTTCCAGCCTACGATCTGTATATGATTTGGCATCCGTTATATGACAAGGACCCGGCACATCTTTGGCTGCGAGATAAAATCATGGCGATAGGCCGGAACATTGATGGTTCATGAGTTTTGTTTTATCGCCCCGGCAAGCCTGCCGCCAGGGGTTTTATCTGTAACAGATAATACGGTGGTTTTGATAGTGACACTCCGCCATTAAGCGTGGCGGACTGATGCAAACGATTGACCACCGCGTATAATTTCCCCGCCGGCCCAAAGCTGAACGAATCCACCCATGATAATTTCGGGCATTGCGCAAGTCGTTGGTATTTTCTTTTCGAAGAAATAACGCCAATGGCATTGGCCGCCAACTCGCCCAAATAGATGTTGTTATCCTTGTCGATTGTCATACCGTCCGAAATAGGTTTGTCGCTATAACGTTGAACGCGATTCGCCAAGACCTTGGCGTCCAGGTTCGCATTGGCCAAATCCTCCGCCTTTATCCGGTAGAGACTGTGTCCATGCATGGGGCCAAAATAAACCCATTCGTTGTTCAGGTCTTCGGTAATCGGGTTGACCCCTATGTGAGGCCGAAGCAGTTTTCCAAATTTATCTTTAACTTGAATCGGGACATTATCAATAATCAAATCGACATCTTCTGGAATAACACTGGTGTGCCCTTGAAGCACACGTCTAGCGTTTCCTGTGTTCAGGTTGACGTCAATCAGAGCAGCATTTGCCCCGCCCGCAGGATCGCTGATAAAGATATGATTGCGACGGGTATCGACGGCAAAATCGTTAACAAAAGTATCCTTGGGCGTAACCGGCGTCGGCAAATAGATAACCTGATGAAGCTTGTTGATTTTGGTATCCCAGCCCACCAACTTAGGCGTTACGCCGCTGCGCATGCCATTATCCAGCATCCACACTATGCCATTGGCATCTGACCGAATACCCAGCACGGAATCGAGCTTTAGAATTGATAGTGAATCCGCATCCGCCAATTCTTTATTAGGAAACGGTACCAGTGTTTTATTTTTATACTCCATCACCAAGTATTTCGGCAGATAAAACTGGTGCATACTCATTATGATGCGACCGTTATCCATCACGGTTACATTACCCGGCCCCTTATCGAGATTGGCTATGTTGTCGAATGTTGATTCGTTAGCCGATGCAACTTCGGATGCGAAGATCAAGAAAATGGCTGTGAATTTAGTGAGGGTATTCATAAATAGCTCCATGAGAAAAAGGTTTGATTTAAACATTACCTCATCGAATCAGGGCTGTTAAATGATCTTTATTCATGGTGGTATTTATAATATTTGTAGGCCGGTGGCGCTTCAATTTGAAGTGGCTACACTAAACCGGACACACAATGCCGTGTTCAAGCTAGAATGTTTGAAGATCAAACATAAAACCAATCATTTCGCCATGAGGGCTAATCAGATGGCTTATGAAGAGTTGCAGAAATTGAAGGCTGCGTAACATCAGTTACTAATTTGTTGGTGGGTGTGTTGTGAAATTATGGCTTTAGCAACGGCTAAAACATGCGGATGCGGACAACACCCCATTGCCCTGTCGATCTTCGATCGACGCGGGAAACCCACCTTATCGCAAGCCGCGCGCAGTTTCTTTTTGACGCCTGCCGATAGGAGTGATTATTTCGCTAATAATGACTGACATAGCATTAGCGCGCAAACCTTGGCCAGTTGCGCCCACCACGGATTTAACCTTATGATGCCAAGCTTCCTTAACTAGCCTCCAAGTTAAATGGACACCATCAGCATACGCGGCGCGCGCACCCATAACCTGAAAAACATCGACCTGGATTTGCCCAGGGATAAGCTGATCGTCATCACCGGCCTGTCCGGTTCCGGCAAGTCGTCGCTGGCCTTCGACACCATTTACGCCGAGGGCCAGCGCCGTTATGTGGAATCGCTGTCCGCCTACGCGCGGCAGTTTTTGTCGATGATGGAAAAGCCCGACGTCGATCATATCGAAGGCCTGTCGCCGGCAATTTCCATCGAACAAAAATCCACCTCGCACAACCCGCGCTCGACCGTCGGCACCATCACCGAAATTTACGATTATTTGCGGTTGCTCTACGCCCGCGCCGGCAGCCCGCGCTGCCCCACCCACCATAATTCATTGGAGGCGCAAACCATCAGCCAAATGGTCGATTTGGTGATGGCGCAACCGAAAGAACAGCGCTGGATGTTGCTCGCCCCCGTCATCAAACAACGCAAGGGCGAACACCTGCAACTGCTGGACGATCTGCGCGCCCAGGGCTTTATCCGGGCCCGTATCGACGGCGGCGTTTACGATTTGGACGAAGCCCCGCCACTCGATCCGAAAAAACAGCACACGATAGAAGTCATCGTCGACCGCTTCAAAATCCGCGACGACATCGCCCTGCGCCTGGCCGAATCGTTTGAAACCGCCCTGCGCATCGCCGACGGCATCGCCCTGGCCGTCAGCCTGGAAGACGACGCCACCGAACTGGTGCTGTCCGAACGCTACGCCTGCCCGCAATGCGGCTACAGCCTGACCGAGCTGGAACCGCGCATATTCTCGTTCAACAACCCGAAAGGCGCTTGCCCCAGTTGCGACGGCCTGGGCGTCAGCCAGCATTTCGACCCGGAACTGATCGTCCACAACCCCAGCCTGAGCTTGGCCGGCGGGGCCGTGCGCGGCTGGGACCGGCGCAACGGCTACTACTACCAAATCATCTGCTCGCTAGCCAACCATTACGGCTTCGACCCGGAACAACCGTTCGCGCAATTGCCGAAAAAAATCCAAGACATCGTCCTCTACGGCAGCGGCCACGAAAGCATCGAGTTTAAATTCACCGGCATGACCGGCTCGGGCAATATCAAGCGTTATCCGTTCGAGGGCATCATCGCCAACATGGAACGGCGTTACCGCGAAACCGATTCGCAATTGGTGCGCGAGGAGTTGGCGAAATATTTATCGCAAAAGACCTGCCCGGCCTGCCACGGCGCTCGCTTGAATCTGTCTGCCCGGCATGTCTTCATCGCCGAGCTACCGATTCACGAGCTAACCCGCCTACCCATCCGCAAGGCCTTGACGTTTTTCCAAGAGCTGAGCTTAACCGGCAAGCGCGGCGAAATCGCCCAGAAAATCATCAAGGAAATCCAGGAGCGGCTGGAGTTTCTGGTCAATGTCGGCCTGGATTACCTGACCTTGGACCGTAGCGCCGACACCTTGTCGGGCGGGGAAGCCCAACGCATCCGCCTAGCCAGCCAAATCGGCGCGGGGTTGGTCGGGGTGATGTATGTCTTGGACGAGCCGTCGATAGGTCTACACCAGCGCGACAACCAGCGCCTGCTCAACACCTTGTTCCGCTTGCGCGATTTGGGCAATACCGTCATCGTCGTCGAGCATGACGAGGACGCGATACGCGCCGCCGACCATATCGTCGACATCGGACCCGGCGCCGGCGTCCACGGCGGCCAGATCATTGCGCAAGGCACACTGGACGATATTTTGCGCAACCAGCAATCGCTGACCGGGCATTATTTATCCGGCCATAACAGCATAGCCGTGCCCGAAGCCGTCACCCCGAACGATCCCGACAAACAGCTCACCATCAAACAAGCCCGCGGCAATAATCTGAAAAATGTCGACATCCGCTTTCCTATCGGTTTGTTCATCTGCGTCACCGGCGTCTCCGGCTCCGGCAAATCGACCCTGGTCAACGACACCTTGTACAAACTGGCGGCCCGGACCATCAACCGCGCCGGCACCGTCCCCGCGCCTTGCGCCGGCATCGAGGGCTTGGAACATTTCGACAAAGTCGTCGACATCGACCAAAGCCCGATAGGCCGCACCCCGCGCTCGAATCCGGCCACTTACACCGGCTTGTTCACACAAATCCGGGAGTTGTTCGCCGCAACGCCCGAAGCCCGCTCGCGCGGCTACACGCCGGGACGCTTCAGTTTCAATGTCAAGGGCGGACGTTGCGAAGCCTGCGCCGGCGACGGCGTCATTAAGGTGGAAATGCACTTTTTGCCGGATATTTTTGTCAACTGCGAGCAATGCCACGGCAAGCGCTACAATCGCGAAACCCTGGAAATCCGCTACAAAGGCAAAACCATAGACGAAGTCTTGAACATGACCGTCGAGGAAGCCGCGACGTTTTTTAGCGCCGTGCCGTCGCTGGCCCGCAAGCTGCAAACTCTAGTGGAAGTGGGCCTCAGCTACATCACGCTGGGCCAAAACGCCACCACGCTGTCCGGCGGCGAGGCGCAACGGGTCAAGCTGGCCAAGGAACTGTCCAAACGCGACACCGGCAAGACCTTGTACATCCTCGACGAGCCGACCACCGGTCTGCATTTCCACGACATCAAGCAACTCTTGGCCGTGCTGCACACCTTGCGCGACCACGGCAATACCGTCATCGTCATCGAGCATAATCTGGATGTCATCAAAACCGCCGATTGGCTGATCGACATGGGACCGGAAGGGGGCGACGGCGGCGGCCGTTTAGTGGCCGAAGGCACGCCGCAAGCCGTGGCCAATCATCCGGATTCGTATACTGGGTTGTATTTGAAGCGATTTTTTGACAAGTAGGGTACGCATCGCGTACCTTTAATATCCGATTTGATTTGAACGTTAGGAAAGGTACGCGATGCGTACCCTACGAAACTTAAGTGATGTCAACACCGGGTTGAATGGCGTTGGGGTTCGCATGCTCACCCCAGCCTACCCATCCGTTGTAGCCGCCGCTATTGCTTAAGCGAACTATCCAGCTTGCCGGCTTCCGGCTCGGTATTGTCGGGCGGTTCGCGGCATACCTGATTGCCCCATTCCTTGACCTTGCCGTCCAGCAAACGGATGGCTGTGTATTGCAGGCAAAAAGTGCCGGCCAGCAGATCCGTTTCGTAATAGGCGATT
>Ga0172367_10006333_pt1 | contig 13960 bp, 9 predicted proteins | sample Lak10m_FD_114542 | JGI IMG/M metagenome (GOLD analysis project Ga0172367, IMG submission 114542) | Freshwater microbial communities from Kabuno Bay, South-Kivu, Congo - kab_022012_10m | ecosystem: Environmental > Aquatic > Freshwater > Lake | place: Democratic Republic of the Congo: South-Kivu... | reverse complement strand
GTCTTCACAAATATTTAATTCGACATGAAGATTTTTCTTGAAGTGTGATTTCAATTTATATTTTACGATCTTTAGACTATTTTTTTGATTGGAATAATACTCTTTATAAGGCCAGTGTATGATCAATTCTATTGGTAATTCCTCTCCTGTTGAAAAATAAAGTCCCGATTCATTTTGTGAAGCGAATGCTCCATAGTTATATACAATATTTTGAAAATATTCAGTACTTTCTGTCTTAACTCTTGCAGAACCTGATATTCCTTGAAAATTTGCTTTTTTACCCTGCAGATTTAATTTTAAAGTTTTCTCTTTTTTCCTTTTAAATTGATTTTCAAATGCATAGATTTTTGTTTTTAAATTCCCTAGTCTGATACTTGATTGAGCAGAAATAAAATCCATTAATCCATCTTGATTAAAATCAATTAATATCGTTCCACTTGGATTTAAAATATTTATTCCATAGAAAGCAGCTTTATCATCAAAAGACTTATCTTGATTTTGCTCGAAAAACATTAATCTTGAATCAGGGGGAAATCCTGAATTATCAATTAAAACATCTTGTCTTCCATCTAAATTAAAGTCGCTTGCCACCATACGGCGATCAGCTTCAGACCAACTTCTACCTTGTATCGTTTGAAAAATTTCAGATCGAATATATTTAAAAGGAAATTGATAACTTGAACCTGTCAAAATTGCAGAACGATCTTTGGTTTCAGGATCGGTATCTTTAAAATTATTACCAATAATTAAATCTATTATTTTATCGTTATTATAATCGAGACACCAGGTAGAAAAAGAATTTCCTCCCCCTTTGGGATCACTTATTCCTTCATCGTCCATTGCATAACCAGTCTGCTTACCAAAATCTGAAAATATCCGATCAATAGTCGATTCTTTGTCTGGATTTTCTAAATTTAGCCATAACTTATTGGGATATCCATTTGAAGAGTTGGTTAAAATATCTGGGTAACCATTTTTATCTACATCGCAAACAGTTGTTCCGATTGTTGGAGTCGCATTGATAAATTGCTTACTCGACTCTTTAAAATTTTGTTCGGTGTTCAAAAGAAAACTCTTATCTTCAAAACGATGATCAACATTCTGAATAAATAGCTTGTTTGGTAATAGTTGAGGATTATTTAGCCCTGATTCAAATGAAAACCATTGTCCAACAAAGATATCTAATTTTCCATCTAAATTAAAATCAAATAAAGAAGCATGACCAACATACTTTAAAGGAAGAACATCGATATTATCAGACGAATATTCAATTCTTTCAGTTCCCCATTTTCCATAGTAAATAGTCAATGGTGTTTGAGTCATCTCTGATTTTTGATTAAAGTTTCCTACTAAAACATCTAATTCACCATCATTATTTATGTCAGCAAAATTTAAGAAGCTTGCTCTTACGACTTTAGAGAAAAGATTGCCTCCATTAAGAAATTTTTTTGTCACGGAATTGAAAATTAAAACTTTAGGTGAAGTTTGAAATTCTTCTAAGTAGACGATATCGGTAAATTTATCTTTATTGATGTCAACCGCATAAAGAGCTACTGCACTTAATGTGTCTAGGCCCAAATCACTACTTTTATCGTAAAAGAGATTACCTGAAGCTTGTTCACCTGAAAGTCTGAAAGTTTCTTTCTTTAATAAGTCAGTAGAAGTTTCAGAGATTGAATTAGGATTGATTGATTTTTTTGAGGAAGAACATGATAAAAAAATAGCACTCCAACAAAGCAGTGCTATCAAAATGATTTTTTTAAATTGAAAATTAGTAATCGATAATATCAAATCCGAAACCACCTTTCTTAACAACATATTCAGCAACTTTAGCAACTGTTTTATCTTGGTGTTTAGTCATTTGAGTATGCGTTTGATTAAATTTTCTTCGTGAATTTTTTAAAGTTACCTTGGCCAACTTTAAAATATAGTCTTTTTGATCTGCTTCGACTTTAGAATTATTTAAAATACTACTGGTTCTTGAAATGACCGCTAATTGTAAATAAAGTTCAATGACCATCTCAGCTAGTCTTCCTTGTGGTAATTCATTATCCACAATTGTCTTACCATATTTCATCAATGTATTTTCAACTTGAATAGCGAATTTTCCTAGTGCTTGAGAAAATCTTTCCACGTCCAATTTTAATTCTTCATGTGAACCAACCAATGGTTTATTACCCATCATATTGCTAATTCTTTTTCTGGCAAATTTAGAAAAGACACCTAAAGACTTTATCGGATCTGAAAGAGCTGAAGAAACTTCAGAAATTTTTCCTAGTTCTTTTAAATGTTCACTCGGGCCCCGCACACCTGATAAAGCAATTAGACATTTTAAAATTTCATTTGTCCCTTCAAAAATAAGATTAATTCTTGAGTCTCGCATGTAACGCTCGTATGGATATTCTTTCATATACCCGTTACCACCTGCTAACTGCATCCCCATATCGACAACTTGCCAAAGAGCTTCCGAATTATAAATTTTACAAACAGCCGTTTCCATATAGTAATCAGACATCCCTTTAATCATGTTTCCAGTTGTCATATAAACCATACTTTCTGCACCATAGATGAGACTGGCCATTTTGGTTAATTTATCTTGAACTAAACCGAACTCCGCGATTGATCGATCAAATTGCTTTCGACCGCCGGTATGCTCCGCTGTCATTTTTAAGACTCGTTTCATTCCTTCAACACATCCTGCTCCAAGAGATAATCGACCGGAATTTAAAACGTTCATGGCGATTTTGAATCCCTTACCTAGTTCACCTAAGATATTTTCTTTTGGAACAATTACTTTATCTAAATATACAGCTCTCGTCTCTGAAGCGCGAATCCCCATTTTGTTTTCTTTTTCACCAAAAGAAACTCCAGCCATTGATTTTTCAACAATAAAACAAGAAATTTTTTCAACGTTTTTTCCATCGACCACATGATCTGTTTTACAAAAAACGGTATAAAATTCTGCTTTACCCGCATTCGTAATCCAAAGTTTTTGACCAGTGATTGTATATGTTCCATCAGAGTTTTCAACGGCTTTTGTTTTAATCGAATAAGCATCGGATCCTGAACCTGGCTCAGTTAAACAAAAAGACGCTAATATTTCTCCGCTTGCTAGACGTGGTAACCACTTTTTCTTTTGCTCCACTGTTCCTTCGTTAATCAATGCTCGATACCCAATGGATTGATGGGCCCCAAGCATCGTTGCTGTAGAACCATCGCGACCGGCAACTTCTGAAAATACTCTGGCATACAATGTATAATCTAGACCTAACCCACCTAATTCTTCTGGTACGGCTAAACCAAAAAGACCAAGTTCAGCTAATCCTTTCATCACTTCATCTGGAATTTTTGAATCCCTATCAAATTTTTCACCGTCGATATTGTCATCAGCAAAAGCAGCTACTGCAGCAGTCATTTCTTTGGCCATTTCAACTTGGGAATCAGATAAATTTGGATAAGGAAAAACCAATTGATGGTTCACTTCTCCAAAAAATAAACTTCCGACAACTGATTGCAAATTCTGATTTCCCGACATAAACCCTCGCCTTTTAAATAACGTTTTAAATTAATCTGCTTATTAGATTACTGAAAAAACTGAAATTTAAAAAGCACAACTTTTAAAAAAGCTTTTTGGTCGGGAATAAAAAACTACTTGCTGCGGGTCAACTATCCTCTATAATAGAAATATTAACAACGAGAAAAGCTATCAAGGATTGATAGATTCTAAAAACATGATGTGAGACATGACAAACAAATTTAAATTCAACTTTGATTTTCTCAAAAAAAAGAAAAATGAATCTGAAATCGAAATTTCTAGCGAAGAAACGATTGAAAATCCAATCGATGAAGCGAATGTTCCCCCAATGGAAATTGAAGAAACTCAATCATCACCAAGTTTTTTTGCAAAGCTTATCGCAAAATTCAAATCTCTTTTTGCAAAAAAATCATCGATTGAAAACGCTGAAGAAGATTTCAACTTTTCGGAAGCACTGGAAATGCCAAAGCCAGATAGACCGAAGCGCGGTTTTGATCAACTCGATTCCCTACCTGAAGATGAAAATGATTACTCACAAGACTCTGAAGAATTCGCAGAGAAAACTCTTTCTGGTTATCGACTTCCACCAAAAGAAGAGATTGTTAATCCTGCCTATGTAAAACTATTAAAAGAAGATAGTGAAGAGTATTTAAACAGCCTTAAAGAAAACAATTCTGAAATTGATAATCAAACAGTCTCCCATCCTGGAATAGAAAATCCTGTTCTAGAGGAAATAAGTGAAACAATCATTGAAAATGAAGACAAAGAAGAAAAAGAAGTAAGAACTTCAGACCCTCTTGAAGCCAATCTTCCATTTGAAGTTAGTCATGACGACTATGACCTATCGGAAAAAACTCAAGATGGAATTATTATTTCTGAAATGACTGCCCTACCTCCTGAAAAGCCTGAAGAAATTAAAAAATTTCGTTTCAATTTCTCTAGCTGGAAAGATAAAGGCTTTGGTTCATTCTCCGCTTTAAAGCTAAAAAATTCAGCTAAAGATTTCAAGTTTGAAAAAATCAGTTGGAATGACTTGGTATTACGTTTTTTCTCACCCTACACCAGAGGAAAGATTCACAAAGCTTTTACTGTCCTACTCGTCTTTTCTTTAACTTATGTTTTTGGAAAAAGTCTCGCTGTTTTTTTTAACAGAGGAACAAAAGTTGATACAAGTCCAAAATCAACAATAGTGATGAAACCGATGAATCAAGAAAATTTAAGTGGTGACATCAATAAAATTTCTGCGGTTAATCTCTTTAATATCAAAGAATCTGAAGAAATCAAAAACCAAAAGTCCAATATCAACATTGATGAAATTATTTGTAGTACTGCAGATCGACCGACTGGGGCTCAATTAAAACTTCTCGATACAGTTGTACTTCAAGACTCAGTAAAATCTGTAGCCTCTGTTCAAGTTAGAGGAGATAGCGAACTTTTAAACGTACGTGAAGGTGAAAAACTTCAAGATGCAGGTGTAGAAGTTTCAAGAATAAGTAGAATGCAACTTATTCTAAAAAATTTAACAACTGGTGATTGTGAATATTTAAAAACGGAAGATGATGAAACAAGCATAATGCCTGAAATTAAAATTCATAAACCATCTGAGCGAAGTAAATTTATTTCAAGTAATCCAAATATTAAAAATACTGGAAACCAATTTAAAATTAAAAAGACTTATAGAGATTCTTTAGTGAATAACATGAGTGAAATTCTAACTCAAGCTAAAGCCGTACAGATTACAAATCCAGACGGATCACTTTGCTTTAAAATGACTGAAGTTGTTCCTGGAAGTATTTATACAAATTTAAACATTCAAGAAAATGACATTGTATGCTCTTTAAATGGAAGAAAAATTGATAATCTTAATGAACTTATGAATTTATTGGGAAGAATCAAAGAAATTGACCAGATGCAAATTGGACTTAAAAGAAATGGTATGAACGAAAATTTAGATTTTAACTTTGAATAGTTAAGGAATATAAATGAAGACAAAAAAAATCTTATCTCCCCTTGTTGTTTCAACTTTGACGCTTACAAGTTTGATGAGTTCAAATTCTTTTGGACAATTCAACAAGTATAAATCCAAGACAAAGTTTCAATCTAATAAAGCTAAGAGCAGTAAAACTGAAGACAAAGGCGATCTGGTTATACCTGACTCAGGAAAGTCTGTTAAATCTGCTAAAGATCTTTTAAATAAACCTGCCAATGACACAACCAATTTTATCGATGAGGAAGAGTCCCTATCAAGTAATAATGAAGGTGATGCAGGCGAAGATACAGAAACTGATACATTTGGAAGAAAAAGTAAATCAAACACCAATCCTTCAAAAATCGATAAAAAATACGTTAATTTAAATCCAGAAACGGCATTTGGCCCTGAAATCGTTACCAGCTTTGATTTTAAAGACGTCTCGATATTAGATCTCACCAAGCACATGCAAAAGTTAACTGGATTAAATCTTATTTTAGATAAAGATGTGAAAGGAAAAATTTCTATCTCCTCTCCGACTGCCATTACGATGGGAGATGCATGGAAAGCTTATCTTCAAGCTTTAAGTATCAATGGTTACTCTCTGGTTAAAACTGGAGCTTATTATACAATAGTCAATAATCGTGACATTCGATACTCTCCAACAACGATGTATACAGGAACATATACTCCGAATACTGAAAATTATGTCATGCAGATCATTCCTTTAAAGTATGTGAACTCAAGAGAAGTGGCCAATTCTTTTAGACCATTTATGTCTCGATATGGAAGAATCATCGAAATTAAACAGACCAACACTGTCATTGTTCAAGAAACAGGTACACACATTACGAGACTTTTAAAATTAATTAAATTTATTGATATTCCAGGACACGAAGAAAGTTTACAAATCATTAAAGTAAAAAATTCTTCTGCACAAGAAATTGCCGGACTCTTAGATAAAATTTTAAAAAGCTCTCAAAATGATGCGAAATTTAAAACTTCTACGACTGGTCAAACTTCTCAAGTCAATATTTCAAAAATAATTGCAGAACCTAGAACCAATTCTATTATCGCCATGGCCAATTCAGATGGTGCTAGAGAATTAAAGGCCTTAATAGAAAAACTTGATGTCAAAGTTGTCGCTTCTGGAGCTGGCCAGGTTCATGTTTATTACTTAAATTATGGTGATGCTGAAAATTTAGCAAAGACACTTACCTCTCTTTCATCTGGGTCGAGTAAATCAAATTCTGGTCTTTCTCGATTTACTTCGGGAGCCGGTGGTGCAGCAACCACTGGAACATTATTTAATGCTGACGTAAAAATTACAGCTGACAAAGAGAATAATGCCATCGTTGTCAACGCATCCCCTACTGATTATGAAACTGTTCGAGCGGTGATTTCAAAGCTCGATATACCACGTGATCAAGTTTATGTGGAAGGTCTCATGATGGAAACTCAAGTCAATAAAGGACAAGGTTTTGGTGTCAGCATCGTTGGAGCCTATGGTTCAGGTGGAACTCAAAAATCAGGTTATGGAAAAACCAATGATCTTCTTTCTCTTATGACTAACAATATCACCAACCTTTCGGGACTTTTTGTAGGAATGGGCGCTGGAAGAAAAGTCGATTTAAGTACACCCGATGGAAAAACTATTAAAGTTAATTCAGTGAATGGATTAATTTCTGCGATTGCCACCAATAACAATACGAACGTATTAGCTACTCCACAAATTTTAACTTTAGATAATGTGGAAGGTGTATTTGAAAACGGTGAACAAGTTCCTTATGTGGATTCGACTGTGGCAAATGGGCAAACTCAAAATTCGATCAAACAACAGAAAGTCGCTCTTACTTTAAAAATTACTCCACAAATCAATAAAGCAACTCGATTTATCAAGCTTAAAATAGATCAAAAAATTGAAGATTTTTCTAACCGTGAACTTCCTGCAGGAGTCGCACAAAATGGTGTTGGTACAGTTGTTCGCTCACTTAACACGACAGTGGTTTGTCGCGATAAAGATACCATCGCCATGGGTGGTTTAATGCGCGATAAAGAAATCAATACTGTTAACAAAGTTCCTCTCTTGGGAGATATTCCTGTTTTAGGTTGGTTATTTAAAAATACGAAAAAAGAAGTTGAAAAGGTCAATCTCCTATTTTTCATGACTCCTAAAATATTATCGAGTTATGAAAAAGAAAATTCGGAAAATGTAAAAGACCTACTCAATCGTCGTCAAGCTCATTTAAAAAATGCAGGCGAAGACACCGAAGCTTTTGCATCTACTGTAAAAGGTATTTATGAAAAAGCTAAAAAGCAAGGTGCTGGTCCACTTTATGATTCAAAAGATGCCCAACCTTATTCAAATCAATTACCGGTAGGAAACTCTGTTTCGATTCCAGGCCGTGCTGATACAGTTGAAGAACCTGAATTGCCTAATGCAAGTACACAGTTATCCCCTCCTGTGGCAAATCCAATTGATGGAGTGGATATCATGGAACAAGCTGATACTCCGGATTACCAACAAATTATGAACGAAGCAAGTAGTGGATCTGAATCGAGTATAGAATAATTTTTTTAGGAGTAAACTTTGAAAATATCTGATCACATGTTAGAAAAAGTTGAAGGCCAAAAAGAAAGAATTGGCCAACTTCTATTGAAGCATACCGCTTTAACTGAAGATCAACTTAGTGATGCATTAGAAATTCAAAACGAATCTGGAATGCTACTTGGTGAAATCCTACTCAAGAAAAATTATATTCATCCTCATGACATCATCAAAGTCATTTGTCATCAAGTGGATATACCGTATATCTCAGAATTAAAGCTTGAAGAAGTAGACCCCAACCTCACTTTAAATATTAGCATCAACTATGCTAAGACTCATGAGATATTACCTCTGCTTGAAACGGAATACTCACTTACTCTACTCGTCACTGACCCATTTAATTTCGATGCGATCAATGATGTACAAGAAATTTTCAAAAAAGAAATTAAGTTAGTTGTCTCAAGCCCTTTAAAAGTTCAAGATGCCATCAATCGAATATATGAAAAGGCCAATAAAAATATTGTCGATACAATTGAAGGCGAATTTGATGAAAATTTAGATCTCGATGGTCCAATTGATATTTTAGAAGCTGGAGCTGACGATGCTCCGGTTATTCGTTTTGTGAACTCTATTATTTTTAGAGCTGTCAAAGAAAGAGCAACCGATATTCATATTGAACCTTATGAAAAAGAAGTTATTTATCGATTTCGAATAAATCGAGTGATGCGAGAAATCTTACGTCAACCACTTAAGACTCACGCAGCGGTTACCTCAAGAATCAAAGTTATGACCAAATCAATGGATATTGCGGAAAAGCGATTACCTCAAGATGGCCGTATCAAGATTAAAATGGCCGGTAAAGATATCGATATCCGTCTCTCCACTGTTCCGATTCAAAATGGTGAGAGAATCGTTATGCGTATTCTTGAAAAAAATAGTAATACACTTTCCTTAGAGAATTTAGGATTCCATGGAACAATACTAAAAACACTTGATGAATTATCAAAAAGAAAGCATGGAGTTGTTTATGTATCGGGTCCAACTGGTCATGGTAAAACCACTACACTCTTTGCCATGCTTGATCGAGTCAACACACCTGACAAAATGATTATTACAGTTGAAGATCCAGTGGAAATTGAATTACCAGGTATTTCTCAAATTCAAGTGAATCATAAAATAGATCTTTCATTTGCTAAAGCCTTAAGATCCATTCTTCGACAAAACCCCGACATCATCATGGTGGGAGAAACAAGAGATATTGAAACAGCGGAAATGGCCATTCAAGCTTCACTTACTGGTCACTTTGTTCTTTCTACTATTCACACCAATGATGCGGCATCTGCTCCCAATCGACTCATCGATATGGGAGTTCAACCTTTTTTAATTGCCTCATCTCTCGCGGCAGTTTTAGCACAAAGATTAATTCGAGTTCTTTGCAACGAATGTAAAGAAGAATATGCTCCAACAGAATATGATTCTAGAATGCTCGATGTTCACTCTTTTCCTAGAGATGTAAAATTATGTAAGGCGAAAGGGTGTCCTAAATGTAATTATTTAGGTTATTCAGGAATGACTGTAGTTTCTGAATTACTGGTTATCACCGATGAAATTAGACCTTTGATTCTTAAAAAGGCCGATGCCGCTTCAGTAAAAAAAGTGGCGATAAAAAATGGAATGAAATCCTTAAGACAAGATGCTCTCGACAAAGTTTTTAAAGGTATTACTTCTGTTGAAGAAATGGTTCGGGCCATTAACGAAGAAGATGAAGAACAAACTTAAAAATTTAAATAGGTAATCAAATGGCGATTTATAGCTATAAAGGAATGGATAAAGGTGGTAAAGAGTTAAAAGGAACAATTAACTCTGAAACACTGGCCAATGCCAAACAAAAAATAAAAGGCATGGGCATCATGCTGATAGAAATCAAGGAAGAGACTTCTTTAAACGTAAAGAAAAAAAGCGGCTTTTCATTTGGTTCTGGTGTTTCTATTTCTGATTTGGCCTTGATGACCAGACAATTGGCAACGCTTCTTCGGGCCAAAATCCAAGTAGTCGAAGCATTTACAGCACTGGTTGATCAAACTGATAATCCTAGATTAAAAATCACTCTTTCTGAAATTAGACAAAAAGTAAATGAAGGGACTTCCCTCGCTGGAGCTCTCGCTGATTATCCCAAAATTTTTGATAATGTTTACGTTAACATGGTGGAAGCCGGAGAAACTTCTGGTACTCTTGAAATTGTCCTTTTAAGATTAGCAGATTTCACCGAGTCACAACTTAAACTTCAAAATAGAATTAAAAGTGCATTAACCTATCCCTTGGTCATGGTCGGTGCAGGAAGTCTCATGATTGGAATCATTTTTATATTTGTTATTCCAAAAATTACAAAAATTTTTATTTCTCGAAAAATGGAATTGCCTTTAATGACTAAAATTTGTGTTTGGTTTTCAAATACTTTAATTAACTATTGGTGGCTCATCATTTTAGGAATCTTCGGTTTATATTATTCTTTGAAAAAATATATTGCCACTGAAAAAGGTAAAGCCACTTATGACTCAATCCTATTAAAGTTACCTGTCATCAGCGGTCTGGTGACAATGATCAATGTCAGTCGTTTTTGCTCAACTTTATCAACACTTTTGACTTCTGGTGTTCCAATTTTAGCCTCCATGAGAATAGTCTCTAACCTTGTTTCAAATGTTCATATGCGAAAAGCAGTTGAAGAAGCCAGACAAAGTATATCCGAAGGGGCTTCATTAACTGGACCTTTGATAAAATCAGAACTCTACCCTCCTATGGTGACTCACATGATAAAACTTGGTGAAAAATCCGGAGAACTTGAATCAATGCTAAATATTGTTGCAGAAAACTATGAAGACCAAGTTAATACAAAACTTAGTGGACTTACATCTATCCTCGAACCTATAATGATGGTTGGTATGGGAATCGTAGTCGCTTTTATAGTTTTTTCGGTTGTCTTACCGATGATGCAGTTAAATCAAATTAAACAATAATGTAATGGAGATATTAATTTTATGGAAATTGAAATGCTAAAATCAGAACAAGAAACAGTAACCAATGCAACAATGACAAACTTAGTAGTAAAATCTCAAAAGGGATTTTCATTAATTGAAATTCTTATCGCTCTTACTTTATTAGTAGTCGTTGGTGGATTTGTTGCTGGAAAAGTTTACGATCAATACCAAGAAGGTTTAAAAAGTTCTGCTTTAATCAATATGAAAAATATTGAAGAAAGATTAAAAGAATTTAGAAGAAAGTGTGGTTTTTATCCTACAACTGATCAAGGATTAGAAGCTCTCGTTACAAAGCCCACTGGCGGTAGAGAGTGTCGCGATTATCCACCAAGTGGTTTTATCGAAGGCGATCAAGTACCAAAAGATCCATGGGATAGAGATTACAATTTTGAATCAGATGGAAAAGTATTTAATATTTATTCTTATGGAAATGATGGAGAAGCAGGCGGCGAAGGCGCCGATGCTGATATTTACCTGAAAGCTCCTGCAAAAGGTGCTGAATCAAGCGAAGAAGCAGCTACACCTTCCCCTTCTAATACAAATGCAAGCGAAAGTGCTCAAGAATAAAATAAACTTAAAAAATAATCATGGCTTCACTTTAATAGAAATATTAGTGGCCATGATTTTAATTATTGTCGTGCTCTATGCATTTTCAGGGATGAATCCTTTTGATTCGAAAAATGACCTAGAAGATGCAGTCTTAGACTTTAAACGTGCTGTTCGTTTTATTGCTGATGAATCAGCTCTTCGTAATACGACCACCAGAATTCATATCTATATGGACAAATCTCCTCAAGAATGGTCGGTAGAATATGGACCTTCTGCTAACTTTATTCAAGCGCCAAAAAAGGAAAACGAAACTCAAACTATTTCTAAAGAAGAGGAAGAAAAGCTTCAAAAAGAAACAAAGCAAATAAATTTAAAATTCCAAAGAGTCACCGAGTTCATGGATGAAAATAAAGAAGTAAGTGATAATGTTAAAGTAGTGGGTCTTGGGAATTTACAATCTGACTTTCTTCAAACAAAAGGGGAAGTGGCGATTTATTCTTACCCCACTGGCGAGAAGGACCAGGCCATATTATTTCTAGCAGATGATGAAAGACTCGCGGCAATAAAAATTGATGCTTTTTCAAATAAAATCACCCACAATTATTATCTCTTAGGTACAATAGAAGAAAAAGATATTGAATCTAAAATAAGTCAAAAAACTAAAGAGATTTTTGAAAAATGGCTGAGAGAAAAAAATTAAATAATCAATCAGGCTTTTCACTCATTGAAGTCGTTATTGCTATCGCCCTTTTTACCGTTTTTGCCGTGGTCTTCGTTACAGGTCAAGGTTATAACTTACTAGATTCTGCAAAATTAAGAGAAGACATATTACTTAAAGATCTAACCGAAAACAAAATCAATGAACTTATTATTAATCCCCCTGAATTTCGGGATTCTCTAACTCTAGCAAAAGAAGTAAAGGTTTTTGAAAAATTTCCAGATTATGAATATTCTATTGAGTATAAAAAAGTTTTTATTCCAGATATGAATAAAATCACAGGTCAATCGGCCGAAGAAAAAGACGAAGAAAAAACTCAATCTCAAATGGAAAAGAGAATATTTAGCATTTTTAAAGAAAATATGGAAAAAATGATTTGGCAAGTGAGTGTGACTGTCAAAAATAAATTGAGTAATGAGAGTTATCAACTTTCAACTTGGATGATGAATCATAATGCGGAAGTAAATATTGGAAGTTTTTAAATCTAAAAATACATTCAATCAAAGTGGATTTACTTTAGTTGAAGTATTGATTGCCATCGTACTCATTTCTTTTATTACTTTATTTGGTTATCAGATGGTTGATAGCAATATTACAACAAAAGAAACTGTCACCAAAGAAGATGGTGAAATAGTTCAAGTCGTCACCGCTCTTTCTAAAATTGAGAGAGACTTTAGCGAACTCTACTCTCCACTGTTCTATTCTCCAAAAAATATTGCTAATTCGCAAAATCAAGATAATCAAGATGTGTATGATTCTTCAACTCAAAATTCAGCATTTGAATCAACGACCAAAAACTTTCACTTAATACCGCAAATTACTTCTGAGGAAAAATCTAGTATTACATTTTTTTCTAGTAGTAACAGAAGAAAAATCATGGATAGTAAAGAGTCACGATACAACTGGATCAAGTATTCTTTAAGACAACCTTCTCCAGAAGATCTTGAAGACGAAGACAACAAAGAAACTGATGAAAATAAAAAGAAAAATAGTTTGCAACTTATTAGACAAAGCATTGCAACGAATATTTTCAAAAAAGATATCAATTTTTCAGATGTTAAAGCTCAAGTTCTCTTAGACAATGTTAAATCATTCGAGATTTCTTTCTGGGATGAAAAACAAAAAAAATTCACCAGCTCTATTACCGAGTTAAATGAATTTCGAAACTCTCTTCGGGCCATAAAACTCGAAGTCGTTTGGTATGATGCAAATTACATTGAGCAAAAGACTGAAAAAATCCTTCGCATCATTTTTCCATTTTACAATACCAAAATAGATGAATTGAAATCAGGCGTTCCCACTTACGATGGGGCACCACCACCAAATCTTCCCGATCCATCTTCGACTCAAAAAGGAGAAGATGTTAATGAATAATCAAAAAGGAATTGCTCTCCCTTTAGTGTTAGGACTTATCGCCATTTTAACACTTCTTTTGGCGGAATTAACTTATGAAGTAAAATTAAACAAAATCAAAGTATATAATCAACAAGATCGGGCCCAAGCGAGACTCAATGCTGAAGCTGGAATCAATTTCACATTGGCAAAATTGCGACTCTATCAAGAAGGTCGAAATAAAATTGAAAAGGATGAAAATTTAAAAGCAAAT
>Ga0172367_10006332_pt1 | contig 13960 bp, 10 predicted proteins | sample Lak10m_FD_114542 | JGI IMG/M metagenome (GOLD analysis project Ga0172367, IMG submission 114542) | Freshwater microbial communities from Kabuno Bay, South-Kivu, Congo - kab_022012_10m | ecosystem: Environmental > Aquatic > Freshwater > Lake | place: Democratic Republic of the Congo: South-Kivu... | reverse complement strand
GGCGCCGTGCCGGTGCCGATCTATCCGCCGACGCGCCCGGGCCAGGTCGAGGACCACCTGCGGCGGCAGGCCGGCATCCTGCAAAACTGCGCGGCGGCAGCGCTGATCAGCTTCGATGCGGCTCGGGTGGTTGCCCATATCCTCTCCGGCCTGGTGCCCAGCCTGTCGACCGTCACCACGCCGTACGCTCTGCGGGCCCGGGGTGCCGACGCCGACGGGGTTGCCGACCATGCCGCGACGGCGAGCGAAATTGCCTTCCTGCAATACACCTCGGGCTCCACGGGAAACCCGAAGGGCGTGACACTGGATCACGGCAACCTGCTGGCCAATATCCGTGCCTGGGGCCAGGCGGTGGCCTTGTCACCGACCGATGTTGTGGTCAGTTGGTTGCCGCTGTATCACGACATGGGCCTGATCGGCGCCTGGCTGGGCAGCCTGTATCACGCCTGTCCGCTGGTGCTGATGTCGCCGCTGGATTTCCTGGCGCGACCGGAGCGCTGGCTGTGGGCCATCCATGAGCATCGCGGCACCGTGACGGCGGCGCCGAACTTCGCCTTCGAGCTTTGCCTGCGGCATGCCGATCCGAAAACCCTGGAAGGGCTAGACCTCGGCTCCTGGCGTTATGCGGCAAACGGCGCCGAGCCGGTGGCGGCGCAAACCCTGGCCCGCTTTGCCGCGGCATTCCGCCCCTATGGCTTTCACGCCGAGGCGCTGGCGCCCGTGTATGGCCTGGCGGAGTGCTCCGTCGGGCTGGCTGTGTCACCGCCCGGGCGCGGCCCGCGCATCGACCGCGTGCAGCGCGCCGCCCTCGCTGACGGCGCGGCCCGGGCGGCCGCTGCGAATGACGATTCGGCCATTTCTCTCGTGGCCTGCGGAATTCCGCTGCCCGGCCACCGGGTACGCATCGTCGATGGCGCGGGCTGCGAGTTGCCGCCACGCCATGTCGGCCGCATCGAGTTTTGCGGTCCGTCGGCGACGCGCGGCTACTACCGCAATCCCGAGGCCACGGCACAGCTGATACGCGAGGGCTGGCTGGATTCCGGCGACCTTGGCTATATCGCCGGCGAGGACATCGTGATCACCGGGCGCGCCAAGGACACCATCATCCGCGGCGGGCGCAATCTCTATCCGTATGAACTGGAACAGGCGATCGGTGGCATCGCCGGCGTGCGTCGCGGCTGCGTCGCGATCTTCGGCGCGGCCGATGCCGGCAGCGGCACCGAGCGGCTGGTGGTGGTCGCGGAAACCCGCGAACAGGATGCCGTGGCGCGACGGCAGATTCACGAGCGCATTACGGCACTGAGCCTGGATCTGCTGGGCACCCCCGTCGACGAAATCCTGCTGGCACCGCCGAACGCGGTACTCAAGACATCAAGTGGCAAGATCCGACGCACGGCGACACGCGACGCCTGGCTGGCCGGCGAACTGGGCAGGGCGGCGCGCGCGCCCTGGCGCCAGATCCTGCGACTTGCGCTTGCCGGCCTGTTGGCGCGTCTCGCGCGTGGCCGCGAGCTGCTTCTGGGCAGCTGGGCCTGGGTGGTGTTCGCCGCACTGGTTCTGCCCATGGCAGCGGCACTGCTCTCGCCGCGGTTGGCGGATCGTTGGCGCCGGGTGTCGTGGCTCGTGCGCGTCGGCCTGCGGGTTGGCGGCATACGCCTGAAGGTTGAAGGCAGGTGGCCCGCCGACGCCGGGCACGTGGTCTGTGTCGGCAACCATGCCAGTTATCTCGATGTCTTTGTCCTCGTCGCCGCGTTGCCCGAACCGGTCGCCTTCGTCGCCAAGGAAGAGCTTGCCGGCAGGCCTCTGACAGCCGCAATTCTGCATCGGCTGGGCACCCTGTTTGTCGATCGCCATGACGCCCGGCGGGGTGTCGACGACTTGCGGCGGTTCGGCGAACTGGCCCGTGGGCGCACGCTCTTCTTTTTCGCGGAAGGCACGTTTGCCGCCCGGCCGGGGCTGCGTCCCTTCCGGCTCGGTGCATTCCAGCTCGCCGCCAGCGAGCGATTGCCGGTTCTCCCGGTCACGCTTTGCGGAACGCGCGAGATCCTGCGCGACGAAACCTGGCTGCCCCGCCCGGGCGTGACAAGGGTCCACTTTGGAAGCTTGCTGTGGCCGGCGGCTTCGGACTGGAGCGCGGCCTTGCGGCTGCGCAACCTGGCGCGCGCAGAGATCCTGAATGCCTGTGGCGAGCCGGACCTGGACGCCGGCTGAACGCCGAGTCCGCGTCAACCGGTCATCGGCAGGCGGCAGCGACCCGGCGCAGTTTCTCCAGCACGGCGCGTGCCTTCTCGTCATCCTCGACCGGGATCCTGGCTTCGTGGCCGGCCCCGAAGGCACCGGCGCCATAGACGATCCTGACTTCCCTGGCAGTCGCCTCGACGTACTGGACGATGCCGAGGTTGATCCAGCGGCGTTTGCCACTGTCATCGATCGGCACCTCATAGAGGCAGAAGGCGGTCGAGCCCGGGATCACGGGCTGGGCCTGGGCGGGAGCGATGCTGGCCGCCAGGATGGCAGCAAACGGATAGCCGGCAAGCTTCACGGGTTGCGTCCTCAAGTACAAGGCGCAATCAGTGTAGCGGAACGGCTTGGCGCTGTGCGGGCCTGCACGCTCCTTGCGGGCAATCAGAATGGAGCCCGTACTCGCCTGACAGGTGCAGCTCAGCCAGCCCAAGGTGGCGTCGAGTCCGGCATGCATGAGGTCCTTGTCCTGAAGGCTGGCCGACTTCGGCAGAATTGCCTCCACCTTCGACCCTCGGGGGCAGCAGTTCCCGTCATCCGAGGATCGCAATTGCCCTATGGTCGCAGGATTGCCTGCGGGCACATCGGTTCGACGAGTACCTTTCCTGCCAGTGTCAGCCTTGCGGCAGTTGGAGCGCCAAGGGCGTATCGGAAGAATCCGTAGATTGGCTTTTTTGAAAGTAGATAAACATCGACATATTTGTACGCCAACTCCCTGTGCCGTTTCCCTGGGTGCCTGATTCTGCGGCCGACCAAACTAGGGGCTAGCTGTCTGGTCGGTACGCACGAATACTTTTTGCCATTGATCAGTAAAGAAATAATTCTTAAATTTCGAGTCAGACCTCAGGCCTTCACGGTTCTCGCATGTAGTTAAACGACTACGTTTGTGCTAGGATATTCCTGTTTCATTCTGGGACAGCTTCGGTTTGCCGGAGTTGGGAGCCCTGAATGCCGAGCGATCAATTCGCGCTGGACGACATCAGATGAAGCCACGATCCACGCCAGATCGGGATCCCGTTGGCGGTGCTCGCCGGACTCGCTGCAACACGGGTTTGGACGGTATCGGTGCGCCGGGCACGAAGGACGCGTATCACCCGTCAGCGGGCGGCTTCGATGCGGACGCAAGTCTTTCGGTTTCCCCCTGGCAGGCGGTTCTTCGGAGTGTCGGTGTTTTGCTCCCACAGCACGCCGAACGGGAGCCGTACAACGGATCATTGAACGTGCTCATACCCCGCACGGAGCGCCGATGCTTCCTGGAAGATGACGTGGGCACGAAATTCTCAGGCGGACCGCGCGCGGGCAAGGACCATGACCCGGCAATACCAGGCCATCCGAGTCCTGGCCTGACCCCGATTCGCCTGACATCGTCATCCAGCGGGATCGGGGCCGGGCCCGTTCGCGCCGTCCGGCCGATTCGCGAGTCCTTCGGAATCTGCCAGGCCAGCTGTGGTCAGTATTCCAAATCTGACCTGTCGCCCGGTACCGGGTTCGTTAGGCTGGTGGAGAGGGTGATCTGATGCTCAGCCGGCGCCATGACCTGCAGACGCGCCTGATGCGGGCCTATACCCTGTTGCTGGGGTCTTTGTTGTTGCTCATCTGGGTCTCCGGACTGCTCTATTTTTTCGAGTGGGAACGCGCCGAGATGCGACAGTCGACGCTATCGGCGGCGACCATGCTGGCGACCCAGAGTTCAGCCGCGCTGATGTTCGGCGACCAGGAAGTGCTGCGGGAGAACCTGGCGACCACACGGAACATCGAGGGAATTCGCTGGGCCGTCATCGTGCCGACAAAGGTGGATGTTCCCCTGCCCGTGATCATCCACGGCGAGAATCCGGGCGATATCCACGACATCCTCCGGCGCATGGGTAACCGTGCCGACCGTGTTTCGCTGCAGGAACTGGTGGTACGCGCGCCCATCGTGCACCGTGACGAGGTGCGCGGGGAACTTCTGCTGTCCGTCGACCTGCGCGACGAAATGGCGGGCTTCCTGCGGGTCGTGGCAAGTACCCTGCTGCTGCTGGCAGTGGGCTTTCTGACGGGGCGCTGGCTGTTCCAGCGCATTGTCCATTCCATCGTTGCGCCGCTGGACGAGCTGATCCGCCTGACCAGCGACGTGGCCCGGCAGGCCAGAGCCGATGCGGCGCTGGAGGACCTGCCGCGCCCGGCGACTGAATATGCGGACGAGGTCGGAAAGCTGGCCGATGCCTTCAACCAGATGCTTGACTCGATCATCCGGCACGACATGCAGATGCGCGACCAGGCCGGGCGTCTGGTGCAGCTGGTGGAGGATTTGCGCTCGCTTTCCGCGCGCATGCGGGCGATCCGGGAAGAAGAACGCACCCGCATCTCGCACGAGATCCACGACGAGCTCGGCCAGCGCCTGACATCGCTCAAGTACGACATCGCCCGGATCGGCGGCGACGATGTCGGCGGCCAGCTGTCCGGCCAGATCGACGACCTGATCCGCGCCGTGCGCATCATCTCGTGGGAGCTGCGGCCGAGCGTCCTCGATTCCCTCGGCCTGGTGGCCGCCATTGAATGGCAGGCGCAGGACTTTGCCCGCCGCATCGGCATTCGCTGCAGTGTCGATCTGCCCGAGGAAGAGCCCGTCCTGCCCAAGGAAATGGCAACGGATCTGTTCCGCATCTTCCAGGAATTGCTGACCAATGTGTCGCGGCACGCCCGCGCCGGCCGGGTGGACGCGATACTCGAATTGACGGAATCCACATTGCATCTCGACGTCAAGGACGACGGCTGCGGCATCCGGGAACTCGACCACAGCCGGCCGTCGCTCGGCCTGCTCGGCGTCCGTGAGCGGCTGGAGCGATGGGGTGGCAGAATCGATATCGGACCGGCGGATCCGGATGCCGAAAATGTTGGCACGCGGATACGTATCGAGATTCCGCTGGGAACCGCGAGAACACGCCTGGAGGCTGCACAATGAAGATCATGCTGGTGGACGACCATCCGGTGGTAAGGCAGGGCATACGCCTGATGCTCGGCGTGCAATCCGATCTGGAAGTTTGTGCCGAGGCGACCAACGCCGCATCGGCGATCGACATTCTGCAGGATCCCGGCGTCGAGTTCGAATTGATGATCCTCGACCTCAACCTGCCGGACCAGAACGGCTTCGTGGTGTTGCAGGAGGCTGCCCGTCACCGACCGCAGCTGATGGTGCTGATCATGAGCATCCAGCCCGAGGAACACATGGCGGTGCGCGCCCTCAAGCTTGGCGCCAGCGGCTATCTCAGCAAGGAGGCCGCGCCCGAGGAACTGATCAAGGCCATCGCCACCCTGCGGCGTGGGCGCAAGTACATCAGCCCGGCCCTGGCCGAATGGCTTGCGCTGGATGTCAGCGGGCATCGCGAAGGCCTGCCCCATGAGCGCCTGTCCGAGCGGGAATACCAGGTGTTCTGCCTGCTGGCGGCAGGAAGTTCGATTTCCGAGATCGCCGAATCGCTGTCGCGCAGCCCGACGACCATCAGCACCTACCGCAGCCGCATCCTGCGCAAGATGGGCATCGGCACCAATGCCGGGCTGACGCAGTACGCCCTGCAGCACGCGCTGATCAGCTGAGCCCTGAAAGTCGGCGCTGGTACCACGCCGAATGCCGCACCCTCAGCGCCGTTCGGGCGCCAGGGTGGCGTAGAGCAGGGTCGCGAACATGGCCGCAAAGGCGGTCAGCGACCATTCCGCGATGGACAGGCCGAGGAAGCGCCAGCCGGCCTCCGAACACAGGCCCGATGCCTCGAACATCAGCGGCCACTGGCTCCCGGCCCAGTTTACGAAGTGCTCCCACCACGGCTGGTCGGCGGTGCAGCTGACGCCCTTGGCGAATCGCTGCAGCCAGGTCTGGTAGGCGGCGATCCAGGCCCCTGCCCCGGCCGTTGCCGCCATCAGCAGGGCCGCGCCGCGCTGTGCCGTCAGCGAGCGGGCCAGGGCAAGGGCAATCATCGCCTCGGCCGCCAGCAGCAGGTACGCCATGCGCTGCAGGATGCACAAGGGGCAGGCGGCGAGGTTCATGGTCTGCGCCAGGACGATGCCGCCGCCCACCAGCGCCAGCGCCGCCGCCCCGGTGAGGGCGATCAGTGCGCGCGGCACGAGGATCCGCTGCAGGAAACTCACGACTTACTTCGACTTGCGGTCCTTGCGTGCCTTGTCGATGACAAGGTCGGTGATGCGCAGGAGGTCTTCATAGCTGGCGGCGGCCTTGTTGTTCACCAGGTACCTGCCATCGACCATCAGCGAGGGCACGCCGCCGATGCCGGCGGCAGAGGCGTCCTTGTCGCCGCGCTGGACGCGGCTCTGCATGGAAAAACCATTGAATGCATCGGTGAACTTCTTTGCATCCGCCCCCTTGGCGGCAACCCATTTGAATACCGCGTCGTCGGTCTTGAAGCTGACGCGCTCCTCGTGGAGTGCGATGAACACCGCGGCGTCGAGCTTGGCCAGGTTGCCGGTGGCGTCGAGGGAATAGAAAATCTTGGCCAGGCGCGCCCATTCGGGCCGGTTGAAGCTGACCGGAATGCGACGGAAGCTGACGTCGCCCGGCAGCTTGGCCGCCCAGCCGCCGATGATGGGGTGGAAGTCGCTGCAATGCGGACAGCCGTAGGAGAAGAATTCGACGACCTCGATCTTTTCCTTCGGGCTGCTCAAGGCGGGATTGATCGGTGTGTATTCGCGTCCGGCCTGGGCATCGGCCGCGATGCCGCTGCCGACGAATCCGACGCTGGTGAAGAGTGTGGCGCAAAGCAGGGCGAACAGTCGTTTCATGAGGGTCTCCGTATAAAAGCCGTTTGAGTGGAATTTTACGGTAGCGTTCCCAATACAATGGCTGCCCTTGATAAAAAACGGCCGGGGAGGATGCAATGGACCGCTTGGCGGCGATGCAGGTCTTCGTCAGGGTTGCCGAGGCAGGGAGTTTCACGGCTGTTGCCGACCAGATGAACGTTGCCCGATCCGCGGTGACGCGGCAGATCGCGGCGCTGGAGGGCTACCTCGGCGTCAAGCTGATGTCACGCAGCACGCGGCGTTTGTCATTGACGTCGGCGGGCGCAACCTATCTGGAACAGTGTCGTGACATCCTCGACCGGGTCGATGCCGCCGAGGGCGACCTGGCCGGCGAAGGGCGTCGCCTCAGGGGGCGCATCCGCATGACCGTGCCGCTGAGCTTCGGCCTGCTGCACCTGGCGCCGATGATCCTCGAATTCTCGCTCGCCAATCCGGATATCCATGTCGATGTCGATCTCAACGATCGCCGGGTCAATCTGATCGAGGAGGGCATGGATCTGGCGCTGCGCATCACCGAGCGGCTGCCGGATACGGCCGTGGCGCGGCGTCTGACCACGTGCCGCTTCGTCATTGTGGCATCGCCCGGCTACCTGCGCCAGTACGGTACGCCGGGGCATCCGGCGGAACTGGCAGGGCATGCCTGCCTGGCGTATTCACTGGCCTCGCGCAGCAGCTGGAGCTTCATCGTCGATGGCCAGCCGCAGGCCTTCGAGATCAGCGGGCGCCTGACGGCAAACAATGGCAATGTCCTGCTGGATGCCGGCCTGCAGGGCATGGGGATTTCCTGCCAGCCGACTTTCATGGTCGGGCAGGCCTTGCGCGAGGGCAGCCTGGTGCAGATCCTCCGCGACTATCAGATACCTCAGGCCCACCTGTGCGCGGTATTCCCCGGGCATCGCTTCGTGCCGCGCCGGGTACGCAGCTTCGTCGATTTCCTTGCCGCGCGCCTCGGGCCGGATCCGTACTGGGACCAAGGCCTGGACCTGGAGTAGCGTATGCACGAAATGCCTGTGAACCACTTCAAGAAGGGCCTGCGCGAACGACGCTGGCAGGTCGGGCTGTTTCTCGGGCTGGCCGCGCCAATCAGTACCGAGATCCTCGCCGGGGCCGGCTTCGACTGGCTGGTGATCGACGCCGAACACACGCCGAATTCGCCGGCCAGCGTCCTGAGCCAGCTACAGGCCGCCTCTGCCTATCCGGTGGCCATGCTGGTGCGGCCCATGGGCCACGATCCGGCCCTGATCAAGCAGTATCTCGACGCCGGGGCGCAGACCCTGCTGGTGCCGCTGGTCGATGATGCGGGCCAGGCACGTGCCCTGGTCAGCGCGCTGCGCTATCCGCCGGAGGGAATCCGGGGCGTTGCCGCCTCGCTGGCGCGGGCGGCGCAATGGACCGGCATCAAGGACTACGTGCGCCACGCCAACGAACAGGTCTGTCTGGTGGTGCAGGTCGAAACGCGGCGCGGGCTGGAGAATCTCGACGCGATCCTCGCGGTCGACGGCGTCGATGGCGTCTTCATCGGCCCGGCGGACCTGGCGGCATCGCTCGGCCATCTGGGCGATCTCGGACACCCCGACGTGCGCGCGGCGATCGAGCGTGCCCTGGTGAGCATTTCCGCCGCCGGCAAGGCTGCCGGCGTATTCGTCACCGATCCGGATCTGGCCGGGCGCTACCGTGAGCTGGGCGCCAGTTTTGTCGCGGTGGGTGGCGACACCACCTTGCTGCGCGGCGCGGCGGTGAAGCTTGCCGACGCTTTCCGCGATAATCGGGCATCGACAGCCAGTGAGAATGCCTGACATGAAGAATCCGGAACTTTTGCGCAATGCCTGCCTGATCGGCGCTGAATGGCGCACATCGAGCGCTTCGTCCATCAAGGTCCACAATCCGGCATCCGGCGTGCTGGTCGGCAGCGTGCCGGATTTCGGCGCCGCCGAGACGCGGGCCGCGATCGACGCCGCACAGGCCGCGTTCGGCCCCTGGAAGGCGAGGACGGCCGCCGAAAGGGCGCGCATCCTCAAGCGCTGGTTCGAACTCATGATGGAGAACCAGGAAGACCTTGCCCGGCTGATGACGGCCGAGCAGGGCAAGCCCCTGGCCGAGGCCCGCGGCGAGATCGCCTACGCCGCATCGTTCATCGAATGGTTTGCCGAAGAGGCACGGCGTGTCTATGGCGAAGTGATTCCCTCGCCGCTGCCTGACCGCCGGCTGATCGTCATCCGCCAGCCGGTCGGTGTCTGTGCCGCGATCACGCCGTGGAATTTCCCGTCCGCGATGATCACGCGCAAGGCTGCCCCGGCGCTGGCGGCCGGCTGCACCATGGTGGTCAAGCCGGCCGAACAGACTCCGCTGTCGGCGCTGGCGCTGGCCTGGCTCGGCCAGCAGGCGGGCATCCCACCCGGGGTACTCAACATCGTTACCGGCGACCCGGTAGCCATCGGCGGCGAACTGACGGCGAACCCCAAGGTGTTGAAGCTGTCGTTTACGGGATCTACCGAAGTGGGGCGTCTGCTGATGGCGCAGTGCGCCCCGACCATCAAGAAAATGTCGCTCGAACTCGGCGGCAATGCGCCCTTCATCGTTTTCGACGATGCCGACCTTGACGCGGCGGTGGCGGGAGCCATGGTCTCGAAGTATCGCAATGCCGGCCAGACCTGCGTCTGTGCCAACCGCTTCCTGGTTCAGGAGAGCGTGCAGGAGGCCTTTGCCGAAAAGCTGGCGGCCGCGGTTACCGCGCTGAAGGTGGGCGACGGCAGCGAGGATGGCGTGACCCAGGGGCCGCTGATCGATGCACCGGCGCTGGCCAAGGTCGAGGAATTGCTGGCCGATGCCGTGGCCGGCGGTGCCCGCGTGGTCTGCGGCGGCAATCGCCATGCCCGTGGCGGTACCTTCTTCGAGCCGACGGTGGTCAGCGGTGCGCGCCCCTCGATGCGCATCGCGCGCGAGGAGATCTTCGGGCCGGTGGCGCCGATTTACGCATTCAAGGATGAGGCCGACGCAATCCGCATGGCCAATGACACCGAGTACGGCCTTGCGGCCTATTTCTTCAGCCGCGACATTGCCCGTGCCTGGCGTGTGGCCGAGGCCCTGGACTATGGGATGGTGGGCATCAATTCCGGCCTGATATCGAATGAAGTGGCCCCGTTCGGCGGTGTCAAGCAATCCGGCCTGGGGCGCGAAGGTTCGCACCACGGTATCGACGAGTACCTCGAAATCAAGTACCTCGCGATGGCCGGCCTGTGATCCCCGCGAGTCGCCGGCGGTGATTCCCTGGGAGGTGCTAGCGGCATTCCTCGCCGCCTCGGCGCTGGTGACCATCGCACCGGGGCCGGACAATCTGATGGTGCTGTCCGTCGGCATCAGCCGCGGGCGTTCGGCGGGGATCGGTTTCGGCCTGGGCTGCGCGCTGGGCTGCTTTGTTCATACCCTGCTCGCGGCACTCGGCATCGGCGCCCTGGTGATGGCCTCGGCGTCCGCATTCACCGTGCTCAAGACGCTTGGCGCCGCGTATCTGCTGTACATCGGCTACATGTCCTGGCGCCATGCCGGGGCATCGACGGTGGCCAGGCTTGACGCTGCGCCGGCCGAACCGCTGGCCGCCTACCTGCGGCGCGGTTTCATCGCCAATGTCATCAATCCCAAGGTGGCCCTGTTCTTCATCGCCTTCCTGCCCCAGTTCGTCAACGCCGACAATGGCCCGGTGTGGCTGCAGATGTGCCTGCTGGGCAGCCTGTTCGCGGCGCAGACAGTGCTGATCTTCGGCGTCCTGGGGTGGTTTGCCGGGGGCATCGGCGTGCGCCTGCAACGCCGTCCCGGGCTCGGACTCTGGCTTGACCGCATGGCGGGCACGATTTTCATCGGCCTGGCGACACATCTGGCGACATCGTCGCGTTAGCGCATCCGCATTTCCCGATTTTGGGAATGGACGGCGGTATTCCTTCCTTGCCCGCGCTCTGGGCGCGCCTTAAAATCCCGCGTGGTATGCCGCAAGCGGTATTCGAGGGAGAGCGAGATGGCGATATGCCCACTGGGAAAATCGATTGCGGCCGGGCTTTGCCTGTTCGCCCTGTTGGTGGCGTCGCCGGCCAATGCGGGCAAACAGGCCGATCTTGCCGTGGCGGCGGTAAAGGCCATGGTTGCCTCGGGCGAGGTCGGGCGCGACGCGCGCATCAAGGTGGCGTTCAAATCGGGAAACATCGCGGCCCTGCTCGGCCCGGCGCTGGAGCTGCAGAAGGAATGGGAGCAGGCCACGGGGGTGATGATTTCCGCCCGGGTGATTCCGCAGCAGCCGGCGCAGCTCAATCTCAAGGCGAATCCCGACATTGACCTGACGGTCGCGCGCAACCACGAGTTCGCCGATTTGCTGGAGCAGGGGCTGATCGAGGATCTCACGCCGCTGGCGGGCAAGTATGGCTTCGGCATCGACGACAAGCCGCCACAGGGGTTTTTCCGGCTCAGGCTGCAGGGCTATGTCGGCGACAAGCTGGTGGCGGTGCCCGCCGACGGCGATGTCATGCTGATGTACCTGCGCCGCGACCTGCTGGAGAGTCCCGTCGAGAAGGCGGCGTTCCGCAAGGCGTATGGCCGTGAGCTGGCGGTACCCAAAACCTGGCAGGAATACGACCAGCTGCAGCAGTTCTTCCATCGCCCGCAACAGGGGCTCTACGGATCGGCCGAGCAGCGCGAGCGCGACAGCGCCTGGATGTTCTGGCTGCCGCGCTACCTCAGCCAGGCCGATCCCGAGCGGCGCCTGTTCGATGACCGGCTGGTGCCCCTGATAGATTCGCCGGCCGGCATCGCGGCGACGGAGAGCTATGTCGCCTCGGTGCGCTATTCGCCGCCGGAAATCCTCGGCGAAGGCCGCGACTACAGCTATACCTTGCCCCTGTTCATGCAGGGCAAGGCTTTTTCAACCATGTTTACCATCGCCGGCGCCAAGCTGCTGAACACCCCGGCGTCGGCGGTGCGCGGCAAGTTCATCGCCACCGCGATTCCCGGCACCCAGGTCGGCAAGCGCATCGTCCGTCGCAACATCCCGATCTACGGCAACAACCTCGTGGTGTCTTCGCGTGGCGCACAGCGCAGGCTGGCCTTCCTGTTTACCATGTGGCTTACCGATCCCGACGTCTCCCTGCGCACGGTGGGCGTCAAGGGCGGCTTCACCGATCCCTTCCGCTGGAACCACCTCAACGATCCACGCATCAAGGAGCTGTACACGGCGAATGCACTGGCCAATTTCGCCAGGGAGTGGGATATCGCGGTGTATCCCGGTACCGGCCTGCCCGGTGACGGCGCCTATCTTGATGCGCTGAACCATCACCTGTGGCTTGCCGCGAGCGGCAAGGAGAGTGCCGCCGAGGCCGTGCGGCGCACCGCCCAGGAATGGGAGAAGCTGACCCAGGAGCGTGGCCGGGAAAAGCTCCTGCCCTGGCTCAAGACCTTCAATGAAGGCTTCAACGGCGTCGCGCCGGGGCGCGCTCCCGGAAAGTAGCCAGCGTCCATGAAAATGCCCGCGCGCATCGGCCTGTTGCGTCAGTTGCTGCTTGGCTTCGCCGGGGCGGGCGTGCTGGTGATGGTCCTGCTGTTTGCCGGGAATCGCATGCTCGAGCGTTCCAGCGAACGATTGGTCAACACGCTGGAGCGCCACGTAAGGCCGCTGGCGCGCCTTCACGGATTGCAGGCGCGGATCGGCAACCTGCGCAACCTTGAGCTCGAACTCGGTCACCAGGATGACGTATTCGCGCTGCAGTCGCGAATTGGCAAGCTGCGCGCGGAGATCCTGTTCCTCGATGGCGACATCGGATCGTTCTCGCTTTCGCTGGGGGCGCAATCGCCCAATGAAGCCAGGCGGCTTGCCGGGCACTGGCGGGAATATCGTTCACGCCTGGAGGAACAGGTGCGTCTGGCCGGTGACATGAACCTCGCCGGAGTGCGCGCCATCACCGCCGGCGGATCGCATATTCCCTACCTGTCGATCCAGGCCTTGCTGACCGAGGTGGCCGACACGACCGAAACCGCCGCCGACATGGCCTACCAGACCGCCACCCAGGAGCAGCAGGCGCAGCGGCGTGAATTCCTCTGGCTGGTGGCGCTCGGCGGCATGATCATTTTCATCGGCCTGGCCTATTCCGGTCAGACGGTGGTGCGGCGGATCGGCATCCTTCACGAACATGCCAAGAAGCTTGCCGCCGGCGAGGAGAGTGGCCGCATCGAGATTTCCCGGCACGACGAGATCGGAGATCTCGCGGAAGCCTTTGGCACCATGCGGCAGCAGGTGTTGACCCGCGAGGCGGCACTGCGCGCCTCCCAGGTCGAACTTGAACAGCGGGTGCAGGAACGCACCGCCGACCTGAAGAGCGCCAATCGCCGGCTGGTGCGTTTCTCGCAGGTTGTCGAACAGAATCCTGTCGGCATCCTGATTGCCCGCATCGGTGGCGGCGTCGAATTCGTCAATCCCGCCTATTGCCGGATCACCGGGCGCCTCCCCGAGGAATTGATCGAGCGGCCGCTGATCGAGGTCATGCGCACTGCCGACCCCCTCGATGCCGACAACGCCTTGCGGGTCGCGGGTGGCGGCGGCATCTGGGAGCTCGAACAGCCCAGCCGGCGCGAGGACGGCGCCTACTGGGAGCGCCTGCGCCTGGCCGCCGTGCAGGACGAAAAGGGGCGCGCCACGCACCTGCTGCTGTCATGCGAGGACATCACCGAGCAGCGTTCGCAGATGGAACGCATCACCTATCAGGCGCATTACGACCTGCTCACCGGCCTGCCCAACCGGGGGCTGGCCAACGACCGGCTGATCCAGGCGGTGAGCCGTGCCCGCCGCGACGGTGGCAAGGCGTGCGCCATGTATCTCGACCTCGACAACTTCAAGGAAGTCAATGACACGCTCGGCCATGCCGTCGGCGATGTCCTGCTGCGGCAGGTTGCG
>Ga0172367_10006329_pt1 | contig 13962 bp, 7 predicted proteins | sample Lak10m_FD_114542 | JGI IMG/M metagenome (GOLD analysis project Ga0172367, IMG submission 114542) | Freshwater microbial communities from Kabuno Bay, South-Kivu, Congo - kab_022012_10m | ecosystem: Environmental > Aquatic > Freshwater > Lake | place: Democratic Republic of the Congo: South-Kivu... | reverse complement strand
TGTCAACCCATTGGGAAGTGTGACAGCACCCTCTGACACACGTGTCAACCCATTGGGAAGTGTGACAGCACCCTCTGACACACGTGTCAACCCATTGGGAAGTGTGACAGCACCCTCTGACACTCGTGTCAACCCATTGGGAAGTGTGACAGCACCCTCTGACACACGTGTCAACCCATTGGGAAGTGTGACAGAGCCCCTTGACAGACCTCAATTCTTAATTCATAATTATTCATTCCTAATTACACAAAGCCATGCCTAGAAGAAGATTGCCCCGCACCAACGATGAACGCAATGCCGCCCTTACCCGCGCCAAGGAGCGCAAGGACGACACGGTGGACCCTACCCTGATACCCTATACCTCCGCTACCATAACGAAGCTCGACCTGGCACAGCCTCAGTATGTGCTGAAGTTGGGCAAGGTGGCTGCTGCCCTGAGCCAGCAGGCCGACAGCACCGCCAAGGTGACCGAATGGCGCACCCTTGCCTCCTACTTCGTTGCCGATATGCTGGAGGCCATGCAACGGGCCGTAAGGCGCAAGACCTTTGTGCCCAGCGACCGCGCCTACTACCAACTGCCCGTTGGCGAAGCACAGACCCCACGCCTGCGAACCGATGCAGAGGTGCTGGAATGGGGACAGAAGACCCTGCAGGGCGAGGCCGACCGTGTGGCCGCAGGAGGTGCACCCATCACGTTTCCGAGTGCAGCCGAGGTGCAAACGGCCTTCAACGATTTCAAACAGGGGAACCTGCAACAGGCCGCCCTTAAGACCGTGTACGACACCGCACAGCAAGTGGTACAGGAGGCCAACCCCGATGTGGACAAGCTGATACTGAAACTGTGGAACGAGACCGAGACCTTCTTTGACGAGGGCGACAAGGCCAGCATGAGGCGCAAAGCCCGCGAATGGGGCGTGGTGTACGTGCCATCGCAGGGCGAAACACCCTTGCCCGAAGACTACTCGCTGCTGGGCACCGCCCACCTGGCCGATGGCACACCGCTGGCCAACGTGAAGGTGACCGTGGTGGAACTGGGCATCGATACAACCACCGATACCGATGGATCCTTCTACTTCGGGGTATTGCTGCCCGGCACCTACACCGTGGTGGCCACGCTGGAAGGGTATCTTGACGTTACGCTGCCCGGCACCATCATTTCCGAAGGGGCCATTACCGAGCTCAACATCGTTATGAAACCCGTGCCCCCGACCCCCGAACCTTGAACTTTGAACATTGAACCTTGCATCGTCATCCAGACCCCTCCTTTGTCACCCTGACGAAGGAAGGGTCTCCTCCACCAACCACTAACCGCCAACCGCCCACACCGTGAACCTTGAACCTTGAACAATAAGCAACGACTCATGAACACCGAGCAGCACCCATACCAACCGTGAACTTGAAATTGTTGACATTTGGAAGGGAATGATGAATGGGAACATGTTTTCATGGTGGGCTGGCCCTTCGACTGAGCTCAGGACAGGCACCCACCGCATAGACCGGACGAGGGAAAGACCCTCGCCCGTGCGCACCGTACAGCTTGACGCGGGCGGGGTAGAATGCGATCAACAGACGTCAATTTCTCTTTCAAATGGATAAAGCAATGAGGGGTGTTCTTGTCATATTATGGCTCACCATCTTTCAAGCTGTTGCATGTGCACAGCCGTGGGAAGATATTCCTGATGCTCCACTGGGTTTCATCTATGGAATGACAGCCGATGAAAGTGAAATGTATCTGGCAGTCCAAATAAGTGGACAGGAATTACCCAATCAGGTACATGGGTTTGACGGAGCATCTTGGGGTCATCTATCGGATACGGTCTTCGGTAATGGGCAAAACCCAATTAGAGGACTCTCCATTTATCAGGGTACGCCATACTGTTATCACCTCGGTGACCTTTCAAACCGGGGTGTACACATGTATGATGGTACCGGGTGGCAATTGATAGGTGAAATGCCCTTTGGAATGGTGCAAGGAGCGAAGGTGTTCAACGATACCCTCTACATATTCGGCCAATTCCGCGAGATCAACGGGGACACCAACCTGCGTCAGATAGTCAAATATGATGGTGAACAGTTTACCCCTGCGGCTGCTCCGCTCTCCTACCGTCCCGAGGTTGGTCTTGAACCTGTTGTCAAAGACATCCATTTTTATAACGGAGAACTGTATGCGGTAGGTGATATGAAAACCTCTTCTGGTAAGTACCACATTGCCCGTTGGGACGGGCAGCAGTGGAACGATGTGGGAGACGGTTTCCCATATTCCTCCTATCCCAGCAAATTATTGGAGTATAACGGGTATCTGCTCATCAACCAGAGTCCTGTGAGCTACAGTGGTACGTCCAACGGCCTTGTGGCATGGGACGGCCAGCAGTTCCATGGCATGGGGCAGATCACCTGCGATCACCTTGCAGGTGTCAGTCACATGACCGTACATGACGGAAAGCTGTGGGTGGCAGGTGATTGCTCCGATAATCCGGGCTTCCACCATTATTTTGCCAGCTATGACGGGGAACGGTGGTGTGAATACGGTTTTGTGGAAAGTGCCAAGTACATGACCGTCTTTCAGGACAGGATGTACGCCTACTTACTGCACTACCCTAATGGACCGGTACATCGCTTTGTACGTTGGCTGGATGAAACCGAGCCTGACTGGTGCGGTGAGCCTGTTTACATGGGAATAGAAGATGGGGTGCAAAGCCATCTGGAGCTCAGTATTCACCCCAACCCCACGAACTCAACCACCACCATCACATGGCAAGGTCAAAACCAAGGCAACTACCAATTGCAACTTTATGATGCGCAGGGCAGACGCGTTGCCCCGCCCGTCACTTCCCCGAGGAACGGGGAATGGCAGATGGACATGCGCGGCCTTGCTCCGGGCATCTACTTTGGGCGGTTGGAGGTGGGAGAAGAAATGCGCAACTTCAAGGTGGTGAGGCAGTGAGAATGCAATTGCGCCATCAAATAGATCAGTCAGAGACTGATCGCACCACGTTCCACACAAGACGTCCTTCGGAAGTCTTGCGCGAGCGGGGGGAGAACAACGGCATCAGTGTCGAATCTGAGGATTATGGAAACGCCATTGCAGTGAGTGGAAGCAACTTGTTCATTGGTGGCACTACCTATTCCAATATAGACTTTCCATGGCAGGCGGATCTCATTAATTATCCTCAGGCCTATTATCAGCCATACAATAATAGCCAATTCGACTTTTGGCCAGATGGATTTTTGGCCCAATTTGTACTGACGGATACTCCGCTTACGGTCGAAGAGGCTGATTCGCATGATGATTCTCAGATCACCGTATTTCCCAACCCGACCAATGGAAGATTGAATGTGGTAATTCATGGAATGAAAGGTTCCTTGGAACTTGGTCTGTATGATGCAATCGGACAAAAGGTACTTACAAGGCAGTACAATGCTGTATCCAATGGTCAGCAACTCGTTTTGGATCTGGGGCAACTGCCAAAGGGCTTGTATGTTCTCACCTACCAATCGAATGAGAAACCGGTAAATAGTGCCAAGATCATCGTTAATTGAACAAATCATGAGAATTCTGTCCACCCACATATTACTGTCTTGTTTGCTGTCTGCCCAACTCTGTCTGGCGCAGAATTGGCAGGCTGTTTCAGTAGATCTTGAAGGTTTTCGTGAGGTCTATACGCTTTATGCCGATACCTCGCAGGGTGGATTGTACGTTGGCGGACGTTTTGAGGACATTGGAAACAATACCGATCTGAGGAGCATTGCCTTGTGGAAGGACGGCCAATGGCATGCGTTGGCAAATGGGCTGAACAGCTATCAATTTCCTGCTTCCATCAGGGATATTGTAAGGTACAATGGTGAGATCTATGTATGCGGGGTCCTCACCGATGCCAGCGGATTGACATGCAACGGAATTGCGAAATGGAACGGTTCGCAATGGTCATCGGTCGGAGGTGGACTGCTTGACTACGATGATAATCCCGCATTCACTTTCAATCTACGTGTAATCGAGGGGGAGCTTTACGCTTGTGGGCGAATTTTCATGGCAGGGAACATCACTGCCAATGGTATTGCCAAATGGGATGGAACATCGTGGTCAGACGTACATGATTTCCCATTTTTTGATGAAGAAGGTGATGTGATCAACGACTGCATCATGTATAACGGTGATCTGTATGTGTGTGGTAGCTTTTACGCTGGCAGTGGTACAAGCATGTTGGGAATTGCCAAATGGAACGGCAGTGATTGGGTGGGTGTTGGGCCGATGGGCGTTGGTCAATCGGCATGCATGGAGGTCTATGAAGGAAAGCTCTATGTGGGAGGGTATTTCTCATCAATGATGAACCCTGCTCTGCCTGGCAATCATATAGCAAGTTGGGATGGCAGTAGTTGGGACAACGTTGGTGGAGGGATAGACAACATCAATGGAAACGTCTATGAAATGATGGTGCATGATGGCAAATTATATGTGGCCGGAGGGTTTACTTCTGTCGGAGGTATTTCAGCACCTTTCATTGCCACGTGGGACGGACACGAATGGTGCGACTTGGGTAGCACCTCTGACAATGGCATTGATGCCATCGAAGAATTTCAGGACACCCTATACATTGGAGGTGCGTTCATTGAATTGAACGGTCAACCGATATTTTCCATTGCAAAATCAGGCGGGCCTCCCCAAGATGAGAATTGCGGTACCCTTGCTAGAGTGGAAAACGTGGAAACAAATAGCTCTGAGTTTTCTCTTTACCCCAACCCCACCACCACAACCACCACCATCACTTGGCAAAGCCAAACCACTGCCAACTACCAATTGCAACTGTATGATGCACAGGGCAGGCGCGTTTCCCCACCCGTTACTTACCCACAGAACGGAGAATGGCAGGTGGACATGCGCGGCCTTGCACCGGGCATCTACTTTGGGCAGTTGGTGGTGGAGGGGGAAATAAGAAGCTTCAGGGTGGTGAGGGAGTGAGAATGAAATTGCTCCATCAAATAGATCAGTCAGAGACTGATCGCACAGATTCCACACAAGACGTCCTTCGGAAGTCTTGCGCGAGCGGGGGGAATGATGAATGGAAACGTGATTTCATGGTGGGCTGGAGCCCACCGCATAGACCGGACGAGGGAAAGACCCTCGCCCGTGCGCACCGTACAGCTTGGCGCGGGCGGGGTATTTTGGGTCAAAGTTTCTTCGAGAAACTTTATGCAAGTTGAATCATTTGTTATATATGAAAACCCTTAAATATAAACTCTTATTGACAATATTGCTCGTTGTCAATCAGGCAATTGGACAGAACTGGAGTGGTGTTTCCGGTTTTGACAACAGGATTCGATTCCTTGGCACCTCGGATTCCGGGGACTTACTGATAGCAGGTAGATTCAAGTATGTGGACAATTTACTCGCGAATGGAATTATATCATTTGGTGAAAACGGGTTCGACACATTCGGATTAGGTGAAACAGGTTGTGCCAATGTTTGTGGGCCGCTGCTTGCAATAGTTGAGTATGACGGAAATCTCTATGCAGGTGGACACATCACGGAAATGGGCGGAGTTTCAACAGAGGGAATTGCTAAATGGGATGAACAAGAATGGACAGCTTTATCAAGCGGTGTGAACGGATACGTTGGTGGGCTTGAGGTTATCAACAACCTTTTGTACGTAGGAGGTGCTTATGATTCCGTTGCAGACATGGCTGCGAATGGAATCGCTGTTTGGGATGGAGTAAATTGGCAAACGGTTGGCGATCTCCCAAATGCATGGGATGGAGAAGTTGCATACATGAACATTGGATCGATCAAAGAGTACCAGACCGAGGTTTACATCGCTGGATTATTCCCCGAAGGCATGGGCCTTTCGCACAGCATTGCACGATGGAATGGTAGCCAATGGAATACTGTCGGGGAAAGCATTCTTGGAGTGGATGTTTGGATCAATGATATGGAAATCTTTAACGGTGAGCTTTACGTTGCGGGATACTTTTTTCGTGAACACGGCAATCTTAGTTCGGGCATTTTAAGGTGGAATGGTAATAACTGGCATGGTGTAGGTGATGGTGTTGAATTTGGGGCACAGGTGTTCGACCTCCAAGTACACAATGATTTCTTGTACGCCTCTGGAAACTTTGCCTCAATAAGTGGAATTAGTGCTAGCAGAATTGCTAAGTGGAACGGAGAACAATGGTGTGGTCTCGGAAGCACGTTCAACAATTCCATTAACTCAATGGCTGTGTACCGAGATACACTCTATGTTTCGTGTGGGACCGAGGTGGATGGGATACAGGTCAATTATCTAGCGAAGTGGCTTGGAGGCGATTATGTTGATACGTGCGTAGCAGTAACTGGTATTGAAGACATGCAAGGTTCTAATCCTAATGTGAGCACCCACCCCAACCCCACCACCTCAACCACCACCCTCACCTGGCAAGGCCAAAGCCAAACCAACCACCAATTGAACATTTATGATGCGCAGGGCAGGCAAGTGGCCCCGCCTGTTACTTACAAAACCAACGGAGAATGGGAATTGGACATGAGCGGGCTGGCACCGGGCATCTACTTTGGGCGGTTGGAAGTTGGAGAGGAAATGAGGAGTTTTAAGGTGGTGAGGGAGTGAGAATGCAATTGCGCCATCAAATAGATCAGTCAGAGACTGATCGCACCACGTTCCACACATGACGTCCTTCGGAAGTCTTGCGCGAGCGGGGGGAATGATGAATGGAAACGTGATTTCATGGTGGGCTGGAGCCCACCGCATAGACCGGACGAGGGAAAGACCCTCGCCCGAGCGCACAGCTTGGCGCGGGCGGGGAGGCATACGCCCACCCCGGGTATTACGTGGAGGGCGATGTGCATGTGCACGATGAGGGGCCAACGGGCACCAGCATCGGGCTGGCCGGGGGCAACGGCACGGCCACCATTACCGTTGATGGCAACATCATCGTGGACAAGACCGACCTTGGCGACCTGAACTTTGCCGTTACATCGGGCACCTGCCAGATGGTGCAGACCGCAGGTCACGGCATTACAGACGGCAGTACGGGCTATACCGATGGCTTCTTCAAGATAATGGGGCTCACGCAGGGAGCGGGCGGAAGCATCACCCTTGCGGCCGGTGCCGATGCCCAGGACTTCTACCTCGACCAAGGCACCTATGGCCCTTCGGTGGGTGCACTGACGTTGGCCCTGGATGATGTGACCATGGATGGTGCCGAAGTGAACAGCTTTGCACAGGTGGAGGCGAAACATATTGCCGTATTCAACAATCGGTTCGCGGGTGCCACGGCCCTCACAAAGACCGGTAGTATCATCGACACCGTTGCCGGAAACGTATTTCTCTCTGACCTTTCATTGACCAATGCCGCCCCCAGCACCGCATGGCGTATCTCCTTAGGCGGTAACGATACGGTGTACGGAGACCTGAATGCCACATCATTGTACCATAATCTTGTGTTGGCCTTTGATTCACGTACGGTGGTACATGGCGATCTGACCTGCGACAACCAAGGTGCAGGCGAGTTGCGTTTGGGCAATGGCGGAACGAGCGGCAGACTGGTAATGGCCGGCAGTGGCAACCAACGGATACGTGTGGGTGCAGACGCTGAGGTGGAAGGAAGACGCCTCACCATCGATAAGCCATCGGGCAGGGTGCTGCTGTCAGACACATTGCAGTTGACCAATGCCATCTATCTGGTTGACGGCATTCTGGAATGCACCGATGGCGGCATGGTACGGTTGCTCGATGGGGCGCAGGCCCTCACCCCTTCTGACAATAGCTACATCGAGGGCCCCGTGCAGAAGGTAGGCAATGATGCGTTCACGTTTCCAGTGGGGAGGAATGGGCATTACAGTTCGGTAGGCATCAGCGCGCCTTCAAGCGTTACAGATGTGTTTACAGCGGAGTACTTTGAAAATAACAGTGATTTTGTTCATACTCACTCCTCCAAGGATGGCAGCATCTCCGAAATATCGAGGAATGAATACTGGAATTTGAGCAGACAGGTGGGCAGCAGTACGCCTACCGTTACACTGAGTTGGGACACGGTAAGTTCGTGTGGCATCGACAACATTACTAATCTGAAGGTGGCAACTTGGGATGGAAGTAACTGGGATGACCTTGGCAAAGCAAGTTCTACCGGAACAGTTGACGTAGGCACTTTGACTGCAAATCTGACTTCCTCATCATTTGAGATTTACGCCCTCGCCACCGGCACGTCCTTCGCCTGTCGCCCCGGTGCCGGCTGCTCAGAGGCCATTGACATGGGTGAAGGAGACTCCTGCATCACCGACCTTGCCATCAAGGCAGAGCAAACGTGGTTCAGCTTCAATGCCGACAGCGCCAATATTGAACTCATCTTTGAGAATATGCACGGATTTGCTGTAGATACCGCCATCATCTACGAAGAATGTGGGGGTTCTTCCGTTCCGACATTCCATTTCTTCAACGGAACCCAATTGCTGGTAAAGGCTTACAACCTAGTGGTGGGCGAAGACTATTTCCTGATGATGGATGGTAAGCCCTCGGCCGGATCAGGTTCTGACATGTGCAAGGAACCATATTATTATCAATCACGCGATGGAGGCCTTTGTGATGTAAGTCTTCCATTCCCCAGCTATGAGCCAGCCGTAGAGTGGAGAAACACCTCCTGGTATCCGATCCACCCAGCAACGCAGGCACCGATCTCCCATGCTGCCAGCAGTGAGGATTGGTGGTATGGGCATAACAACAGCTACAAGGATGATCTGCTGAACGGGTATATATGCGTAGGATACTCCAAATTTGCTACGACTGGGCCTGACGCTTGGGTTCCAACAGAAGCCTCGTATGACGGATGTTATGATGGAGGTAGCGGCATCAGGGTTACAATGGGCCTCATTTCTCCCAACGGACAGGAAGTGGTTTGGACAAAGGCTTATTCAGACGGTGAACTGTACTCGGTATTACAGACAGATGATGGTGGATATATTGCCGTGGGTCGTAGCATGTCGACACGCAAGAACGATGGCAGTGATCTGATATATAACCCAACCTCATCGGGCACAACGGACCACTTCTCTGAAAGTGCAGGACATTGTAATCTGGGGGGCGTCTATGAAGACCACGAATTTAGCGTACGGCACGGCTATGTCATCCGCGTTGATGCTTCAGGGAATGTTGTTTGGGAGTACATCTACGGTTACCCAGATTTCTCATCTTCAGGCACCGTTGCCTACCGGGCCGAAAGTGAGTTTTATGATATCATAGAAACTACCGAAGGGAACTTCCGTGTGGTTGGTGGTGCCAGTACAACTGGAGATGTGGATCAATATAAACTTCTCTTCATGGTGGAAATTGACCCTGACGGCTATTTGCAATGGAAAAAGTACGACCATCCGTTGTCCTACCCAACCGGGGGATACGCCACGGGCATTGACCGCTTCACCGATGGATCAGAGGTGAAGTACGTGGTCTCGGGAAGAACCTACATTCCTGGACCCGTAGGCGGAGAGTGCATGCACTTGTACGATTTATCGGCTTATGGTCAATCCAGTGAGGTCTCCACGTATGCGAAAGCAAGCGTTTTTGTGTACTCGGAGGGTGACACTGAGGATAATGAACATGATTGGTGGTGGTCACCGAACGTGTATCCGTTCAATTCAAATTCATCAACCACTTATGATGTAAAAGTGAATTCGAACAACGAGATACTGGTTCCAGTGCTTAGCCGAAACCCCAATTCAGGCCCTTGTTTTGAGGCCGGATACAACACAGCCGACCTAACTGTATTTCACGTCACTTCTCCTTTTACAGTATCCAACCAAGTTGAACTTGGAATTGTGACTGCTTTTGACCTTAAAGCCGGAATCACGCTCACTTCTGACGGTGGTTACGCCATCGTTTCTTCAAAGCAACCTGATGGCCCGCTTACTTCATTGGAGGGGACTGTGGATGATTACCATTACACGAACACCGATGCCTATGTGGCCAAGATAGGCCCTGACGGGGACCTGGAGTGGGAAACAACCTTTGAGAGTGACCCTCCCCCATCCGGCATGACCGATCCTAAACGGCAGGAGTGCATGTATCACATTACCGAAGCCCCCGATGGCGGTTTGGTTGTGAGTGGCAACAACAGTTACAACGGCAGCGACCCTTTTGAAGAAGATTGGGGTGATGACAACTATCTGGCAAAACTCTACAGCGACTGTAACAAACGTCAATCGTTCGACCCATACACTGAAACGCTAGAGTATTTTTATGAGATAGAGACTGACGAAACTTGGTCAAGTTCCAAGAAGATTCGTGAATATATTTTTATTCCGCCCGGTGTTACCCTTACCATTCAAGGAGAAGGAACCACTATAGAGTTCAACTATCCGACCAATGGCAATGAAATGACAGGTATCCAAGTGGCCCAAGGGGGTAAACTGATCGTGAACGATGCTACCCTTACCGCTCTCGAATGCTGCGATTATCAGTGGACAGGCATTCAGGTATGGGGCGACCGCTACGGAACCCAAAGTACGAGTGCGGGAGGAGACCAAGGTGTGGTTATCCTGAATAACGCGAAGATCGAACATGCCAAGGTCGGTGTCGATCTCATCGACCTCTCAAATGTTGGCATTTCAGGAGGTGGTGTGATCCAAGCAACGGGTGCCACATTCAGAAACTGTAGAAAGGCCGTTTCATTCGGCCCATACGATGGCGCAGCGGGCAATGCCAACAACATAAGTTTCTTCACAGGGGTTACGTTCCTTTGCGATGGCCCTATGCGATCGTTGGCGTACAACTGGGTAGGTACCAATCAATTCGTGTCCATCTGGGGTACTGGAGGCGTAGTATTCAAGAACTGCACCTGGGAGTTCGACTATGACAACCCGAGCTTTCCGGAGCAATTGCCTGTGAACAAGTGGCCAACGGGCATCTTCAGCGCCTATGCCGGTTACGACCTGTTCAGCACCAATGGTGGCTACTCGGGTGGCAACAACTTCAATAACCTGCAGATCGGTGTGATGGGCTATGACCTCTTTGGGCTTAATCGTGTGCGCGCCAATTACAATTCATTCTCGAACGTCTACCGGAACTTTGACTTTACTGGAACATACCGACTTGATATTCAGCATTGCGACCATGAACTCCCTATGGCCGATTCTGAAGTACCATCTTACGGCATCCGCAGTGACCATAACGTCAGCTATGGCATCCATGCCAACAACTACTATCCCGATGACGACAACACCAAGACCATCGGCACCCTATTGGAAGGTTCGCTCGAAACGGACTTCATCACCTTCAACAGCGGCAGTGCCTATAAGAACCACTTCGATGGGCTGGACAGAGGCACCCAGACCAAGCACAACAACCTGATCGTACAGGTGAACTGCAACTGGTATGGCAACACCACGGGCAACAACAAGGATTGGGCCCTGAACCCAGGACAACCAGGTAAGTTGGCCCACCAGGGAACAGCATGCCCTATAAATCCAAGCGGAACAGATGGCATTCGCTCCGGCAACACCTTCGAGAATGTGGTGGGAGGCACCAGTCTCTATGCGTTCAACCTACAGGACCAGGCCACATATTTCGGGGCGGGTGGTGTCAATGATTATACGGTTCCGGACGTGACCGGGACGAATATTGCAGTCGAAGGGAACTCACAAGGTTGTGCAATGACAGTTGAGGATCCCTCCTGCGATGGGTTGATCACAAACCCCCATGAGTACGACCTGAAACGCCATGCCTACCAGAAGGAGTGGTATCTGAAGATCGATGAGTTGGACACGCTGATGGCCTATGTGGACAGCATGCAGACCCAGCTGCTGCTGGACACCATTGCCAACGGCAGCACGTTGGACACCGTGATGCGCGACCTGTTGGTCTATCACACTCCCTTGTCAGACACGGTGCTCTCCGCCTACATCAACAGGACTTCGGGCGTAACGCCCGCCAGTTTCCAGACCGTCATGCTCCGGAATGTCCCGGCTTCCAAAACCGTGTGGGACCTGCTGGTCACCGAGTTCGACACCTATGAGGATACTTGGACGGATTGGATCAAAGCGGCCGACACGATCTCCTCCGCCCAGAAATTCAATCCAGGAGTGATAACCGCCACCTCCTTGGGCCGCGAGATCCGCTACCATGGTGGGTGGGCCCACCAATATGCCGGTGAGGTGGCCGGCTATTGGATAGAGAATGACGACATGGACAGCGCCAAGGCCTACATGGACACCGTGGGCCTCTATCCCATGCGCATGGCCCTGTTGGGCATTGAACTGAGCGAAGGCAATTGGGACGAGGCCGATAGCAGCTTGGCCAAGCTGCCCCTTGCCACCACCAACGACACGGCCGTCTATGACCTCTTTGACATCATGATCGACCTTGGGCGCGACACGCTTACCATCCTTGACATGGGCAGTACCGATTCCACCCGTGTGCGCCAAATAGCGGCCGACACCACCTTGGATGCGCATGTGCTGGCCCAGGGCATCCTGAGCATATTGATCGACACCGTGTTCCTCAAAATGCCGGAGGACATCCCCGAATCGCCAAGCGAACGCAGGGCTGCGCCTGAATGGGATTCGCCTACAGAATCTCCGACCGAGGCCAGTTATTTCAAGGCCTATCCGAACCCGTTCAATCAACAGGTCACCATTGCTTACAACCTGAAGGATGACTGCTCAGATGGATGCTTCATACGGTTGACCGACATTCAGGGACGTACGGTGTATGAACAACCGATAAGCACGGGCAGTGGGCCGAATTCCATTACCTTCGACCTCGGCAGATACGAAACAGGCATGTACATCTGTTCTCTCTACAACAACCAACGGCTGTTGCAGACGTCAAGGTTGATAAGGATGGAATAAATGAAGTTGGAAACAATCATAATCGGAATGCTCTGGGCCCTTCTTGCCCAGAGCATTCCTGTTTCTGCCCAGTCCATCCGTTATTCCAACTTCTACGACTCTCAGGACGGAGGCGCGGAGATATTCAAGGAAGCAGTAGAGTTGGACAACGGTTCACTATTGATAGTGGGAGGCACTGCCAACTCAAGCGTTTATCCTTATATCAAGACCATCAATGTGGTGGTAGATGAACAGGGCCTTTCTCTGCACTCGATCGAACGTGAAAGTTTACTTGGTGACATCAATTCCAAGGCGGTTGTGCGTACCGAAAGTGGAGGTGTCTATGAAGCGGGTTATATATGCTATGCTGCTCCCCAACCGAGTTATTGTGACTACTACTTGGCAAAGCTTGACGCAACGGGCGACACAATTTTCACCAAGGTCATCGAACGACCTGATACCAGTGATTATCTATTGGATATCGTTCAGACCAGACCGAATAAACTCCTGCTGATCGGTTGGACGTACAATGATAACGTTGCGGTAAGCGGTGGTTCCGAACTCATGTTCATCACGGTGGATACCTTGGGTAATGAACTCAACCGTGTGATCTGGGGGGGGGGGATACGGATTATGTCCATTCCGGGCTTGTGATCAATGAGGATGGAGAGGTGCTGATGACCGGTTACACCAGAAGTTTTGGAGGGGCTGCCAGTGGAAGGACCTGGATGCTCAAAACTGACAGTGTCGGAAATGTCCTATGGCACGAAGAGTATTCAGGACTGGCAAATAACGGTAGTGGAACAAGGGTTACGAATCTGTCTGACGGCAATTTCATAATTGCCGGAGGCAACAATGGATTTGGAGGTGCAGATGGAGATGGCTTCCTTTTGAAGGTCGACCCATCCGGCAACGAGATATGGGCCAAGGAATACCCGGTTCCGGAGGGTCAGGGCCTATGGGATGTGAAGGAGTTGGAAGATGGCACCATTGTCTCGTGTGGGGTGACACAGGCAAGTGACAACAGCCAGGCCGGGTGGCTCATCAAAACGGATTCCGAGGGGGAGATGCTATGGTCACGCACCTACAATCCATCCTCCCTTGTTGATTTCATCCGATTCATGCTGGTCATGCCCAATGGAGACATCGTCATGTTG
>Ga0172367_10006326_pt1 | contig 13965 bp, 15 predicted proteins | sample Lak10m_FD_114542 | JGI IMG/M metagenome (GOLD analysis project Ga0172367, IMG submission 114542) | Freshwater microbial communities from Kabuno Bay, South-Kivu, Congo - kab_022012_10m | ecosystem: Environmental > Aquatic > Freshwater > Lake | place: Democratic Republic of the Congo: South-Kivu... | reverse complement strand
TCCGAGATTGGTAGGCCCAAACGCCACGTCCTGGTATACAGTCGGGGCAATGATCTGGCGGTCCGGATTCTGGAGGACGAATCCAACGCGCTTCCTGAGCATCCGCAATGATGCAGCATCATACTGTATCGGCTGGTTATCGAAAAGCATGATACCGGACTCAGGACGGATCATACCATTGAACATGGTCAGGAGCGTGGATTTCCCGGCACCATTGGGACCGACCAGTGCTATCTTCTCACCGCGGCGGATATGGAAACTGATACCGCGGATAGCTTCCATACCGCGAGGGTAGCGGTAGCGGATATCCCGTGCTTCAAGAATGATGCTGCTCATAAAATCCAACCTACAGTATGGTGATGGTCCCGGACAGGACAACAATTGCCGCTGAGGCAGTGAGGAAAATTACGACTGCTAGGAATGGTTTGCCCTCAACCGGATGTGCCGCCCCCAGAATAGCAAATTTCCCGTCATAACACCGTGCATCCATAGCCCGGATAAGGTCTTCACCGGCATCCCAGCTGGCAATAAAGACAGCCCCGCAGAGGGATGAGAAGGAATACAGGGATTCCCGGTAGCTGGAATACCCAAGACGCATCACTTGTGCCTGGTAAACCAGGACTACCTGGTCCATCAGGAAAAAGATCGTGCGGTAAATGATCATCATAAGGTCGATAACTGCTTCCGGGATCCGGCACTGGCGGAACACGATGAAGATATCAGTCATGGGGGTTGTCAGAGCAATAAATATCATGGCTGACATGCCCCCGACAACCCTGCAGAATACGAAGACTCCCAGGTTGATGCTTTCGCGGGTAATGGACAACGAGAGCCAGGGGAGGATATCCCATTTCCAGAATATGTCAGTACCTCCCGATATGAGAATAATTCCGGCCACGCTCATGATTGCAAACGAGAGCGGGACAAGGAAGAGTTCAGCACAGGTCCTGAGATCCACCCGGCCAAGAAGGAGTATCGTTACGAGAAGAATGACCGCAATAAAGAGCGGGGGAATAAAACTTGTTGAGATCAGGCAGAGAAGGATTGCCCCCAGTCCCGCAGTAAGTTTGAGCCAGGTATTAACTTCCCGGAGCCCGTTTTTCTGCGCTATATCCTCAAGAAGTTCCTCAAACATACCCTATACCCGTTTCTTCATCAGTGGGATGATCATCTTCTGTTCTTCTGCCCAATCCAGTAGCCGAACACGCCGCCAACCAGGATCCCTCCGATTGCTGCCTGCAGGGCAAAGAGACAGGATTCAATCTCGCTGCTGGGGGGGTTCCCATTGGGGGATCAGGGGATGGAAAGTTTCCAGGGGTTTTCCCGAGAGTTCTGCTATAAGGCCAGAGCCCTGTGAATCGGATCCGGCAAATTTTGCACCACCATGGGCAGAACTTGTGTAGAGGAATATGCCACAGAATGCTATGATCGCGACAACCGTCAGTGCCTCCAGGGAATACCCGAACTTCATCAGACATCTCCCCGCGCTGCATTGATAGTCTCCTCAGAGAATACCTTCAGCCGGATCAGGATATCCGGTTTGAGGGCAATGATATATTTGAAGACAAGGGCAAGAACAATCCCCTCAACAATAGCAAGCGGGACCTGGGTGACAGCAAATATTCCGGCAAACAGGATAAACGAACTGAAAATACCTCCCGTTTCCGCCGGGTACGCAAGTGCCAGCTGGAGTGAGGTTGTCAGGTAGGTGAACAGGTCTGCAAGGGCAGTTGCAAGAAAAACCGTCAGGAAAATATTCACCGGCATATCACGAAGGATCCGGTAAATGACATAGCCGACAAGAGGTCCGACTACCCCCATTGAGATAATATTTGCACCCAGCACAGAAAGGCCCCCATGGGCCAGGAACAGGCTCTGGAAAAGGAGAACAATGGCACAGACAACCGTAGTGATCCCGGGACCAAATGAGATCGTTGAGAGGCCAGTACCGGTCGGGTGCGAGCAGCTGCCGGTCACTGAGGGGAGTTTTAATGACGAGAGAATGAAAATAAAACCTCCTGTGACCCCGAGCAGGGGAAGGGCTTTCCGATCTGATGCAAGGATTTTTTTCAGCTGATACACACCCAGGATGAGGCAGGGGACGGCGATTATCCACCAGACAAGACACCATTGCCAGGGGAGAAAACCTTCCATAATATGCATTACATCACCATGAAAATTTAATGAAAAATTACTTGATCTAACTCTATTTTATTTGTATAACTATGGTAAATGGGTTGCTATTATAATTTTTGGCCCCCGGATTTGTTTCTTTATTTATCTTCATTAAAATTCATATAAACACTCCTTTTCATTAAGAGAATTTCACTACATGGAAGGTCAGCATACAAAAAATGAAAATTCATACGAGTGAATCATATTCGCAAAGATAATAGTGACGTGGCAAACCGGGCAAAAAAAAGGTAATGACGGTTTTGATCCCGGCACCAAGAGGCCTTATTCCTTTTTCCGGTAATGGTAGACGATGTAGATGATACCAATGATAGTTGCAATCAGAATGGATAGATAAATCGGGTTGGAAAGAATGGTGGCCAAACCGGTCGGGCCGGCAATATTGACCTTAACTTTCATGGTATCTGAGATATACGTGTTGTCCAGTGCATCCCGGTAGCGGATCTCAGAGTCGAGACCGTACTCTTTCAGGGTTGCTGCTTTATCGACACTCACCACAAAATTCGCAGTGGCGCTCTGTCCGGGCTGAAGATCGCCAAGGTAGGCGATATCATCGTTACTGGTAAACGGATCCACAGCACTAATCCGTGCCTGCGCACTGTATACCGGTGTTTCTCCTGCGTTTTTGTAAACCACGGTCAGGACTTTTTTATTCCCGGGATTCATCTCAGGCAGGGGAGAGGTGATTTCGAAATCAACTTTTCCGCCAACCGGGACACCGATGGTATCGCTGCGGGAAGTTACAAAGTCTCCCTCTGAATTCTGGTAGATGACCGCAACATCTACTGGGTAGGTCTGGCGCACTGCAGTTTTTGAGACGGAAACTTTGTACCGGCAGTCAACAATGCTGCCCGGGGCAAAATCCCCGATATAGACACTACTATCGGTAGGAACAACCGGACTCGAACCACTCTGGGTTATCTTGACAACTGCCTTGGAGCCGGACTCTGAACCGGTATTTTTAATTTTCATGTTGAGGTATCCCTCTGTCCCGACATTCAGATGTTCGGTAACTGATGAAATAACATCAATGGAGACATCAGCCTTGACTTTTACCGGGATGGTGATGTTGACGTTCTGAGTCCGGTAGGTGTACTGAATGGTATCGACACCATATTGATCGGCAGTATACAGATATGTGTAATTCAGTAAAACCGGAAGGGCGTACGTGCCTGCTTTTGCATCAGATTTTACTTTGGTACTGAACACAGAATTCACACTGCTTGCACCCTTAAGATCACCCAGCATCTGCGGATCTGACTTGATTACGAAAGGAGCATCCCCTGGCAGAAGCGTCACGGTTAAAAATTTTGCTGTGTTTGGCAGATCATCCCGGTCAACAATCCCCGACTGGACAAATTTGTATTCGTTCAGACCGGTGTTCTGAATAACTATAGCTAACGAAACATCATCGCCAGGACGGAACTCATTGCTCCCGGAAATATATGCTGACAGATCCGGGCTCCCGGACATGTATTTTGTCCCCGCAAGTGCAGGTGAGATCAGAAAAATGCCAAGGAGCATCAGGATTAATAATACTTTTTTTTCAATTCGTGTCATCGGAACCTCTTGATTACTCAATTGTTATCTTGAATAGTGCCTTTTTAGCGTTGTGAAAATCGGTATGCATCTTAACTCTGTTTTACTCCATAAATGTACTGATTTTTTATATTTATAAATGGGGATTGACCATTTCAGTATCCTTTTTCATGAATACAAGCGAAACAACATTTTCAATTTTTTTATAACAGGAATAGCTTCTTACCATATGATGATGAAATATTTTTTACTCAAACAATTAATTACCATGAAAAACCGTACTTTCAGTAATAAGAAAGATTCTGCTTCAGGTAATAAGTTTTCTCGGTCTGTTCAGTATACTTGCAGTTTGCTGGAGTCACAACACCCGGTGGACAGAACCCGGGTTTACTGGCAACTGCGACACCATTTCAGACAACCGCGACCCCCACATTAGCCTACAACATCATCAAAACCCAGACCCCATTACCTGAAGACATGGTATGCCTCGTTGATTTTTCAAAATATAACGCTTCAGTTGAGGTTAATTCAACCGCAAAAATTGTTGAATTGAAAAATCCACCGATGTATATTAACTATATAATGAACAAAACATTCAATGTTACCGGGACACACCTTGTTACGTCCAAAACTGGAATTGATACAACCGTTACTTATTCGTACTTCAACCCAAGTTCATATGTTGATATTACCGTAAGGAATCCGACAACCGGTGAAATATACCAGCAGGATGGTTTTGGTAAAACATATGGATACATGACAAACAAGACCATTCAGATATCGAAATCCGGCAATCTCCTTATTGAGATCAAAGCCTACAACACAACACCGAACATTGAATTCTGGATAAAACCCTACGGCAACCTGAATCCTGATATTATTAATACTTCATCCCTGGAGTGCCAGAGCCAGGATTATGTAAAGCGATTAAACCAATAATATTTTTATAAAATAACTTCTTGGGAATTCACTTTTGCGTGAGATATTTAAGCGATGAAAGCATTTTTAGTAAGGCAGTAAATTAACCGCCTGTCCCGGTAGGGTAGTGGACATCCTAAAAGATTGCGGATCTTTTGACCCGGGTTCAAGTCCCGGCCGGGGCGTTTTGTCTTTTTCTTTTAAGGTTTCTGATAAGCGGAAACATTTCATGCCCATAAAAGGGAGATATTTTCAGATAATTTGTGCCATGAAAAGCGCAGCAAAACTACAGCCTGCCAGAGCCAGCACACCGGCGAGTGCATAATCGCCCCGGGTAAAGACCCGCTCGCGCACATGTGTCTTTTTTCCGGTCCGGTACCCCCGCATATCGATAGTGAGGCCGAGCACGTTGGACACCAGCGGGATAACGATCGGGGCAACACTGCGGATTTTGCCGACAAACCCTGTTCCGGGATTGTAACCCCGGGCCAGCTGGGCCTCATGAATGCGCTGCCCTTCGATCTGAAGGGTCGGGATAAACCTGAGTGCAATGATGAACATCAGGATATAATCAATGGGTAGCCCGATTTTCTCCATGGCGTGGACCAGGTCCCGAGGCTGGGTTGAGATCAGGAAGAGCTGGAATGCAAAGATGAGGATGACAAAACGCAGGGTCAGGACACCCCCGATGATTAGTCCACCAAGGGTAACCGGGATACTTCCTCCGATAACAGGGATCACTTTCGGGATGAGGTAACCCAGGATCTCGCCATTGGGCATTGTGATGAGCGTGATGAGGATGAAAATTAAACTCATTAGAATTATCATTTTGAGCTGCTGAAGCGATTCCACGAGGAGCCTGCTGTAAGCTGCGAGAGCCAGCATGGCTACTACCATCAGGAAAAGGAAAAAAGGCTTGTCGAGATGAGACACATGACGCTCACAAGGATAATGAACGCAATCTTGGTATAAGGATGGAGCCGGTGCAGGAACGTGTCCTTATGGACGTACTGGAGGGTCTCTGCCATGATCATGAACCCCCGGTATCGGAAATAACGTGTCCTTTATCCATCGTGATAATCCGGTCTGCACAGTGTCGTGCGATTTCCCGGTTATGGGTGATAATAATGACTGTATGCCCGTCGCGCTGGAGTTTCTTAAGGATATTGATGACCAGAAGTGCTTCGTACCCGTCGAGTCCGGTTGTCGGTTCGTCAAGAACGATGACACCGGGCTGCATGGCAACCACACAGGCAATGCCAAGACGCTGGCGCTCCCCCCGGGACAGCCAGCGGGGATAGAGATGGGCAGAACCGGTAAGCCCGGCATCGCGGAGTGCGGCATCTATAACCTCGTCACTCTTCATAATCCCGAGATTATTCACGCCATAAGCAATCTCGTCCCTGACCATATCGGCAAAGAACATGTGATCCGGGTTCTGGAAGACCAGACCGACATCATGCGCAAGATCAGCAATTGTGCAGTCACGGGTATTCTTCCCGTTCACGATGACATCACCATGCGTTGGTGAAAGCAGGCGGTTGAAATGTTTGACGAGCGTTGTTTTTCCCGAGCCATTTTCACCGACAACAGCAACAAACTCTCCTTTCCTGATAGCAAGGCTGACATCCGAGAGTGCAGGGGTATCGCCATAGAAATGGGAGAGGTTCTTCACCATTATGAACGGCGTGGAATCTCGCGCTGGTGATGGGTTTTTCTGTACTTTTGAGAAATCAGGCAGGATCATCCCCCGGATCCGGTCGTCCTTTAAAATCTCATCGGGCAAACCATTGGCAGTGATCCTTCCGTCCTCCATCACAACGAGGGTATCGACCATATCCCGGAAATGATCGAACTTGTGCTCAATGATCAGGATGGTCTTCCCTTGATCCTTGAGATCTCTCAGGATCCCGGCGATCCGCCGGGTCGCATGGTCATCGAGCTCGGACGTTGGCTCATCGAGGATAAGAAGATCATTTCCGAGCGCCAGGGTTGCAGCAAGAGCTACTCTTTGTTTCTGGCCACCGGAAAGGTTGTGAGGAGAGCGGTCTTTTAATTCATCAAGATAGGTCGTCCGCATGATCCGGGCAAGGCGGTTCTCAACCTCCCCAGGTGTAAGTCCGCGGTACTCAAGCGCGGAAAGGATCTCTTCCTCAACTGTCGTGAAGATCATCTGGGCTTCGGGATCATCAAAAACGACACCAACATTCTGTGCAAGATCCGCAAGACCGCTGTAACTCGTGACCTCTTTATTATCAACGATCACGGACCCCTCTTTTTTACCACCATACTCGTGGTGCAGGATCCCGGATGCTGCAAGGCAGAGCGTGGTCTTACCGGCCCCGGATGGACCGGTAACCATGATACACCGGCCCTTTTCAAGAGAGAGGGAGATCCGGTGCAGGGCCGGCTGCACCGTCTGGGAGTAAGTATAACTGACGTTGTTGAGCTCAATCATTCCTGTCCTCTAATAAGTACCCTGCTGGAAGGGATGTAGAGGAGCTGAACAATGATTGCATTAAATACTGCCGTTATGACTACGATCGGGACGAATACTGCCACGAAAGCCATAATGTCTCCCCCGTATTTCGGGCTGGAGAGAACACTCGCACCAACAAAGATCATCGCCACCGTTGCGAAAGAGAAGCCGCTTGCAAGGGTTGCAATAAATGTGGTTACTGTTGGGGCGTAGGTCGTCTTCTCACGCAGAACCGCGTAGAGCGCGAAACAGACTAGTGCACCGAGGGGTTCGCTGATCAGGTTTGCGGGCGGGAACATTGAACTGGAGATAAGCATCAAGAGCGCACCGGCAACAAGGCCGATCCCAAGGGCTTCGAGTACCTTTGGCCGGATCAGGATAATCGCAAGACAGTAGAATGCGATGATCATGTTCGGGGTCAGGGGGGTATGGAGCATCGCAAGGAAATACCGGAGGATTGCACCGATGGCAAGCAGGATTCCGACTATGGCAATATCTTTGGACTTCATGGTAACATCACATCTTGAATGACTGAGTAAACATAACAAGGCGGAAGGGTCCACACAGAACTGCATTGACTAACTTATACTTTAATGTATAATTTTGTTCATTTATGTATAAATATGTAATCGTGCTATGATGACCCTCGACCTGAAGAAATCCGTTGGGAGGCACTATTATTTATAGTCGGGTTTACATTCTGGAAACGAGGGTAACATCCTATGAGACTTCTTATCCTGTATTACTCCATGTTTGGCCATATCTACCACATGGCTGAGGCTGAAGGTGCCCGCGAGGTTCCTGGCAGTGATGTGATTCTTCGCCGGGTACCGGAAACTCTGCCATCTGAAGTACTTGAAAAAATGGGGGCCACTGAACCTCAGAAGAAATTCGCTCATATTCCCATCTGTACTCTCCAGGAACTTGCCGAAGCGGATGCTGTTATTATCGGAACCCCGACCCGGTTTGGGAACATGTGTGGCCAGATGCGACAGTTTTTCGATGCCACCGGAGGAATCTGGAAATCAGGGGCCCTGGTTGGCAAGGTGGGAAGCGTCTTTACCAGCTCGGCTACCCAGCACGGGGGCCAGGAATCCACTATACTCAGTGTCCACACTACTTTGCTCCACCATGGGATGATCATTGCCGGCCTTCCCTATACATTCGAGGGACAATCACGGAGTGATGAGATCACCGGCTGCTCGCCATATGGAGCCTCCACGATAGCCGGGAGCGATGGGAGCCCCGGCACCCCACCGCGAATGAACTAGCCGGCGCACGGTTCCAGGGAAAACGTGTAGCGCAGATCGCAGCAAAGCTGGCATGGTGATCCCAACTTTTTCCCTGCCCTGGAATTTGCATAATCCGGGAATGATTCACAACCATCAGGTTCATTGCCTGTGCACACAATCAGACGTACTGAAAGAGGATTTTCATGGTATTTGCACCGGGAAGTGACGGAATTTACCAGGAAGCACTGGCCCTTCATGCAGAGCACAGGGGGAAAACTCGGGATCCGCTCAAAAGTCCCGCTCAGGACCCGGCATGACCTCTCCCGGGCCTACACGCCGGGCGTTGTCCAGGTCTGCCGGGAAATTGCAAAAAAACCGGATCTCGCGTACAGGTACACAATTAAATCCAACACTATCGCAATCGTCACTGATGGATCGGCAGTCCTTGGCCTTGGCAACATCGGGGGATATGCAGCAATCCCGGTCATGGAAGGAAAAGCAATCCTCTTTAAGGAATTTGCGGGGGTTGACGCGTTTCCAATCTGTTTTGAGAATTACGAGACCGATTTTACTGATCAGGTCAGGAATATTGCACCGGTCTTTGGTGGTATTAATCTGGAGGACATTGCTGCACCAAAGTGTTTTGAAGTTGAAGATGCCCTGCAGGACATCGGGATTCCTGTCATGCATGATGACCAGCACGGTACAGCGGTAGTTGTTCTTGCAGCACTTCTCAATGCCTGCAGGGTCACCGGACGAAAATTTACTGACCTCAACATCGTTATCTGTGGGGCCGGAGCTGCCGGCTTTGCCATTACCCGGCTCCTCAAATGCATCGGGTATGACCCGAATGTTTGCACCAGGGTCAATGAGATTATTGTCTGCGACACCCGCGGGACGATCTTCCGTGGGAGAGAGGGACTGTACCACAACAAGTACAAATTCATCATTGCCGAAGAGACAAAACGCCCTGCCCTGGCAGGGACACTTGCTGATGCGATGATGGGGGCGGACGTATTTATCGGCGTGTCCGGACCTGGAATTGTTACAGGAGACATGATCCGTTCAATGGCAAAGGATCCCATTGTATTTGCCATGGCAAACCCGGTGCCGGAAATTATGCCGGATATCGCCAGACAGGCGGGGGCTTCGGTTGTCGGAACCGGCAGGAGCGATTATCCCAATCAGATTAACAATGTGCTCGCTTTCCCCGGTATTTTCCGGGGGGCCCTTGATTCCCGGGCCACCCGCATAACTGACGACATGAAAATGGCCGCAGCACATGCCATCGCTGATTACGTACCAAAACCCCGGCGGGAACGGATACTTCCCAACATTCTCGATAAAGGGGTTACAAAAGCCGTGGCAGAAGCTGCTGTGCGGAGTGGAGCCAGCCGCTCACATGCATGACCTTGACAGGGTGAGCATGAATCTGTTAAAAGGCCACTGCAATCAACCGTAGCCGGTGATCTCATAATCAATTTCAGTGGATTTTTTTGCGCATTCTTTTCCATGGAGAAGAACTTCAGCCACCATTTTCTTCAGAAGCGCAGGATAAACGGCACCTACCATCTCCTGCACGGGTTTTCCGTCACAGAAAAATTTGAATGTTGGTGTGCTCCGGACACCATATCGCTCTGCAGTCCACTGGCTGGTGATAATGTTGATCCTGGCAAAAATTACAGAACTCCGGTATTCTCCGGCAAAATTACGGAAATAGGGCTCCATCTGGTGGCAGAAGGCACAGGTTGGGGAATAGAACATGATTGCAACCGGCTTCGGCTCCCGTTCAACCGTCTTCTCCCAAGTCAGATCGGTTACTTCCAGAACGGTTTCCTGAGGCATTTCTGGATTTATGGTTTCACCCGTCAGGACCGGGATCTTTTTTTCATCAGCCATCGATTCACCCCTCAACAGTGAATGGAAGTATGCAGAGCATATAGTTTTTGTTCATACCTTTTGATACGGCGGTATTTTGCAAGGCTACCGGAAAGAAAATCATTGTTTTCCGCAAGGGACCTCCTGAAAAACCGCAACAACATGCGGGCTGTCACTTTCACCTTCCGCAGGCCGGTTCTTTTTGTCTGAATGTACAGCAGGAATCCGGTACTATGCAGATTATGCTGCGCACCGGGATCGCACTTAGACAGGGTACATTCTCAGCAGTGATCGCCCCGGAACCCGTCATTATCCGGGCCATGAACAAAAATTATGAACTGGACAGATTTCTCTTCCTCTTTATCTGCGGGAACTATTCCCGGCTCATCTCGCATATCTGCAGGGCGTCTTCCAATTTTGAAGTCCGGCGGCCATTCACTGCAGACCAGCTCCTGAACGTTATCAAAGAGGCGGGCCATACCGTCATTTTCATCGAGCATGATCCAACGCTCTTTGACAGTGCAGAACGGCTTGTCACACCAATCGGGGAAGCGCTCAGGGGTGCCGGACGCGAGGCACTCGTTGTCCTCTATTCCCCGTCAATGGACCGGTCATTTGCCGCACTGGCCCGCCAGGCAGACCGGCTTATTGAGATCGTACATGCAGACGAGGTGGAACCACGCATACGGCCGGCAGCGACCACTTCTGGCCGGAAGGACGGGATCTCCCGGGCCCAGAAAACGCTGGGAGCGCTCTGACCATGAAGGGCAACCGGGAAGAGAATTTTATGACATGCCTTGAATCAAATGTCCGGGCAAATACCCGGAAAGAAACGGCGCCGGGACGGGACCGGTGTGATCATGTACCTGTGGGAAAACAGGATATAGTTCTCCAATAGAAACTGCCATATTCTCACTAATATCGGATATTTTCAGGAGCCGCAGAAAGGGAGTGGACAATGTGGATCCTTGACTTGGTGTACCGTGACGGGGTGGACCTTTGGTGCTGCGATGGGGCAGTAACCCGGCGGCACCATGACTATGACCCCCCGTCATACCTGTACTTTCCCGATCACCATGCTCACCACGAAATAATTGATGTGCTTGAAGAAAAGTACCGGGCAGAAGCCTGCATATTCCAGACCCTTTTTGGAAAATGCGAAGGTTTCAGCATACATGCTGATCGCGCGGTTGCTGAACGAATCGAATGGCAGACACAATTCGAAGCCCGATTCTTCAATGTCGATGTGAGGCGAGACCAGCAGTTCATGGCCGAGCAGGGTATCGTCCCCTGCTGTCATGAGCATGAATCGCGGTTTACACCGGATTTTTCCTGGGACCTGCAGCAACTGGAAATCCGGATCCATGATGACCCGGTCCGGTCACCGGTCTGTACGGATATTGAACTGATAAGTGACCGTACCGAACGGCTGCAGGGAAATGACAGGGTCGTCACAGAGGATCTCTTCGGGCAAATCCAGGCAATAGACCCTGATGTGATCCTGATGTCCCACGCAGATACATGGCTTGTGAAACTCCGCAACTTTTCCCGGGATGCAGGACTTGTCATGCCATTCTCACGGAGCGGAAGATACCGGCAGATGAATTCGCGGTCGTACTGGAGTTATGGCAGGGTGGAGCATAAGGAAGCTGCCCTCATTCCGGACGGCAGGGTCCTCATCGATACCGACAAGTCTTTCGTGTACCGTGAGGGTGGACTTCCCGGTGTATTTATGGCATCCCGGCTTTCCGGGCTCCCGCCGAACCTTTCTTCCCGTTTCACGCCGGGAACACTGATAAGCAGCTATGAGACGTACGAAGCCGTAAAACGAGGCATTGTTGTGCCTTTCCGGAAATCTGATGTCGAGATTTCAAGGAAATACGACTGCCTCCGGGCAGCAGACCGCGGAGGAATGATGTTCCAGCCGGTACCCGGTATCTATGAAAATGTTGATGAACTCGATTTTACCTCTATGTACCCCTCGATCATTGTGAAGTATAACCTGTCTCCCGAGACGCTGGAACACCAGGAACAGGAAGGGTTCCTTCCTCTGGTCCTTGCACCGGTTGTAAACCTCCGGCGGGAGACCAAGTACAAAAAAACTACCGATCCCCGGTATGCCGGGATCGACGCCATGCTCAAGTGGATGCTTGTCACCTGCTTCGGATACACCAGCTATAAAAACGCCAGGTTCGGGAGAATTGAGGTCCATGAAGCAATTACTGCAAGGTCCCGCGAGATCCTGCTGCAGACAAAGGATCTTGCCGAGTCCATGGGTTTTACCGTACTGCACGGCATTGTTGACTGTCTCTGGGTGCAGGGCACTCCTATTGAATTACTGCAGGAAAAAACAGGCAAAGCTACCGGTCTTTCCGTGGATGCTGAACACTTTGACTGGATTGTCTTTCTTCCGCTCAATGACGGGTCCGGCGCGTACAACCGCTATTATGGCAGACGTGCCGATGGCAGCATGAAAGTCCGGGGGATTGCTGCCCGGAGGCACGATGCCCCGGACTATATCCGCAGTATGCAGCAGGAGATGCTTGAAGCAATGCGGAGTGCCCGGACAACCGGTGAACTCCAGAGTATCCGCAGCGCTGTCAGCAGGATCTACCGCAAAGCCCTGCAGAATCTCCCTCATGCCGATCCAAAAACACTGGTACTCAGCCGCCGTATCAGCCGCACAACTTACACCCGCCGGTGCCTTGAAGGCGCAGCAGTGCTGGCATACCGTGAGGATGGGCTGGAGATAGCACCGGGTATGATGGTCCGCTACATCGTGAGGGACGCACACCGGTACCAGGTTGATCCCGAATGGAGAGCAACCGTCTTTGACATCCCGTACTACTGCGGGCTCATGGAAAAAGCATGGAATGAGATCGCGTACGCCTTTGCCCCGGGAGAAAAACCCGCCCGGGGGGCTGGGATGCCCGGCAGGAATTGTCTCTCATGGGATTCTCCTCAGGAATTTGAATGGTTTACATGCTGCTCAGCTGGAATTTTCGGGCTGGAGATATGCCTCAGGGACCGGGGGGTAAACGTTTGAATACCAGATACCCGAGTACCCTAATACAAGCGAACTCGCGGGCGGAGTAGTAATATGGAGATGCGTATCGGCGGTAAAGAGGTTTCATCATCTGATGAGCGATGGATCGAGGTCAGGAATCCGGCAACCGGGGAACGTATCGATCGTGTCCCGGCAGGAACAAAAGAAGACCTGGCCCACGCGGCTGAAGCGGCAGGTGCTGCGGGCATCGGATGGAAAAAGAAACCGATGCGCGAACGGGGGATGATCCTTTTCCATGCTGCAGAGAGGGTGCGGGAGCAGCACAAAGAGCTGGCACAGTTGCTCACAACAGAACAGGGTAAGCCACTCCGGGAAGCAATCGATGAAGTGCGGGGATATGCCAATATCCTGGAATTCTATGCCGGGATCTCCGCACAGGCATCCGGCGAAGCAATCCGTCTCGGGGCACCGGGAGATTGCCTGGTTGTCAGGGAACCTCTGGGGGTTTGCGGGGCAATCATTCCCTGGAACATGCCGGTCCTCATCATGGGCTGGAAGGTGGGACCTGCACTGCTTGCCGGAAATACCCTTATCCTCAAGCCGGCATCTACAACGCCACTGACAAACCTCCGCCTGGCAAAAATCCTGGATGAAGCCGGTCTTCCCCTCGGGGTCCTGAATGTTGTTACCGGAAGCGGAGAGGAGGTTGGTGAAGCGAT
>Ga0172367_10006325_pt1 | contig 13965 bp, 5 predicted proteins | sample Lak10m_FD_114542 | JGI IMG/M metagenome (GOLD analysis project Ga0172367, IMG submission 114542) | Freshwater microbial communities from Kabuno Bay, South-Kivu, Congo - kab_022012_10m | ecosystem: Environmental > Aquatic > Freshwater > Lake | place: Democratic Republic of the Congo: South-Kivu... | reverse complement strand
TTTCTTGTTTTTGAAATAAGCGCAAATTACCAGAATTTATTACCTTCCAATTAGACAAGCCTTGCTCCAGCCAAAAATTATAAACTGGCTGCAAATGATAACGCCAAAGATCTTTATCAGCCAAGAAACCAAGTTCAAAAACAGGGGCAACATCATTAAGGTGGGGGCGATAAGTAATCTCTAAATTAATATTACTAAAAGCACGGGGGCTGAAAACTGAAAAATAAACAGGCTCTCCCAATAACAACAAAGGACCGCCTTGGCCTTGAACAACCCTTTCGGAAGGAGAGGCTAAACCCAGGCAGGGCCCAGAAGCGGCGGCCTGCCCTAAAGGAAAACGATCGGAAGAAATAAAAACATGGCGGCAAACCCACGATCCGCTAGGGGAAACGAATTGATAAAACAAAAAAAATATTACAAAAATAACTAATATAAGCCAAATAAAACGGAGTTTGGATACAAGAAAAAACATAGCTAAATATCAAGAAAGTATAATAAATACATCTTTATTATACTAAGATTCTAGAAAAAATAATAGACAAAATAAAAATCCCGGTTATTCCTCCAGGATTTTTATTATTTCAATCATTTTTATTTTACTACTTGTTTTCAGGTTGAGCCTGAATCTGTTCGTATTCATCACGAACCTTTTTACCTTTATAGCCAGTTCCAGCCGGGATCAAACAACCAATAATAACATTCTCTTTAAGGCCTTCCAAATAATCAATCTTGCCGTTAACGGCTGCTTCAATTAAAACTCGGGGAGTCTCCTGGAAAGAAGCGGCAGACAAGAAACTATCGGTCGTCAAAGAAGCTTTAGTAATCCCCATTAATAAGCGATCGGCCTTGGCGTTAGCTTTAACTGTCTGATTAGCATGTTCGAAAACTTCCGCTTCCACGGTTTCACCGGGCAACATACCGGTATCACCGGGGTCTTTAATCAAATAACGAGAGAACATTTGTCTGGCAATAATTTCTACGTGCTTATCATTTAAAGGTTGGCCCTGGGAGGAATACACGTATTGAATTTCCCGAATAATATATTTTTGAGTTTCTAACTCGCCTTTAAGCTTATAAAGTTCCCGCAAATCCAAACTGCCTTCAGTTAATTGAGTTCCCTTTTCCACTTCATCACCATCTTTAACCATTAACATCGTTCCCTTAAGAATAGAAAATTCTTTAACCTTGTCTACTTCTTTGGAAACGCCAATAAATTTATCATTCACAGAGATGATGCCGGCATTTTTAGCTTTGACAATCTCTCCCGCCACTTTAAATAATTCGCCGCCTTTAGCCACTTTATCCTCGTCTTTTACTAGTATTTCAGGGGTTAATTTCTTTTTATCTTTAGCGGTTAAACCTGAAGCTAATTTTAATTCATTAATTTTTTCAGAAAAATAATATTTTTCTTGTTCTTTACCCCGGTAAACAATGCTTAAAATCTTAGATTGCGGATTAGGAACAATAATATCATTGCCGTCCTGATCTTTGATTGTCTTTTGCGCAAATTCAATTTTAACCTTACCGGCCACGTCAGATATTAAAGCTTTTTTCTTAGGACTGCGCGCTTCAAAGATTTCTTCGACCCTGGGCAAGCCCTGGGTGATATCGTCTTGTCCAGCCACACCTCCCGTATGGAAGGTTCTCATAGTCAGCTGAGTACCGGGCTCACCAATAGATTGAGCGGCAATAATACCAACCGCTGAACCAAGTTTTACCTCTTTATTATAAGCTAAGTCCCAACCATAACACTTAGCGCAAACGCCTTTATGCAAATGACAACTCAAAACTGAACGCAGATAAAGAGCGTCGACATTTTTGGCTTTTAAATCCTTAGAAACATCCTCATTGATAAGCGAACCGGCTTTTAGGGCCACCTTGCCTTTACCGTCAAGCAAATCTTGAGCCAGATAACGGCCGATGATTTTCTTATAAAAATCTTCACCAGTCTTTTCTGTTTCTTCCCGTAAATAATAAACGCCTTTTTTATCATCGCAATCCTCTTGAGTAACGATAACGTCTTGAGAAACATCAATTAAACGGCGCGTTAAATAACCAGCGTTAGCCGTTCTTAAGGCGGTATCGGACAACCCTTTGCGCACACCGTGGGTAGAAATAAAATATTCCAAAACACCGAAACCTTCTTTGAAGTTACCTTTTACTGGCAATTCAATAATAGCGCCGGAAGGCGAGGTTACTAATCCTTTCATGCCCAAAATCTGAACCGGCTGAGCCCAGGAACCGCGAGCTCCGGAATCAATCATGGAAAAAACCGGCAAGATGCCAACCAACCCCTTTTTACAAATATCGGCAATTTGATCTTTCGTATTTGTCCACTCTTCAATAACTTTGGCGTAACGCTCACTTTCGGTCAAAAGACCTTCTTCGTATTGCTCCTGGATTAAATCAATTTTATCATTCGCCTCAGAAATTAAACGATCTTTTTCGGGCAAAGCCGGCAAATCACCGAAACCCCAAGACAAACCCGATTTTGTAATAAAAGCAAAACTCTTATTCTTTAGGTTATCAATAAATTTAACCGTTTCTTCTTCGGTGTATAAGCGCAGACATTCTCTAATTAAATCTTTTAATTTACTTTTACCTACCACTTCATTGATATAGCGCAATTTTTCGGGCAAAATCAAATTAAAAATCATCCTGCCCACAGTTGTCCTAATACGTTCTCCATTAACCTTAATAATAACCGGCTCATTTAAAGTTACAAAATTATTTTCATAAGCTAAAATAGCATCGCTGTCATCATAAAAATATTTCAAATCTTTATTCTCTTTATCTTTGAAAGCCGGATCTTCCAAGGTAATATAATAAGTTCCCCACACAATATCCTGAGCCGGGGCGACGATGGGGTCGCCGGTCGCCGGTTTCAAAAGATTATGAGAAGAAAGCATGATGGTAGCCGCTTCATTTTTAGCCTCCTTAGTTAAAGGAACATGTACCGCCATTTGATCGCCGTCGAAATCGGCATTAAAAGCGGTACAAACCAAAGGATGGATTTGAATAGCTTTACCCTCAATTAAAATCGGCTTGAAAGCTTGAATACCGAGACGATGTAAAGTGGGAGCGCGATTCAATAAAACATAAGCACCCTTAACAGTTTCTTCCAAAATATCAAAAACCTCGTCATGGCCGGCTTCAATATAGCGAGAAGCGCTACGGACATTGTGCACGATTTCCCGTTTAATTAATTGACTGATAATAAAGGGCTTGAATAATTCCAAGGCCATGATTTTAGGCAAACCACACTGATCAAGATTAAGCTTAGGATTAACTACAATAACGCTACGTCCAGAATAATCAACACGTTTACCTAATAAATTTTGACGGAAACGTCCCTGCTTACCCTTTAAGCCATCCGCTAAAGATTTTAATTGTCTTTTCTGTCCGGTTGAAGCGGTCACAGTCTTTGTGTGACGGGCGGAATTATCGATTAAAGCATCAACCGCTTCCTGTAACATGCGCTTTTCGTTGCGGCAAATAACCTCAGGGGCGTTAAGATCAATTAATTGTTTTAAACGATTATTACGATTAATTACTCGACGATAAAGATCATTTAAATCGGAAGCGGCGAAACGACCGCCATCAAGAGCGACCATTGGACGTAAATCAGGAGGAACAACCGGCAAAACATTTAAAATCATCCATTCCGGCCTTAAATTGTTATTACGAAAACTCTTTAATAATTTCAAACGTTTGATTAATTTATCACGTTTAGAATCAACCGCATCTTTAAGTTTCTCTTCAACTTTTTCCACGCTCTTAGCGAGATCGATTCTAGATAATAATAATCTGATAGCCTCGGCGCCAATACCGGCTTCAAATAAATGACCGAATTTCAAACTTAAATTTTGATATTGATGTTCAGATAAAATCAATAATGGCTTCAGTTCTTTTAACTCCTTAGAAACCTGAGCGAAATCTTCATCTAATCTTTCTAATTTTTCATCACGCTCTAAAGTAGCGACCTTAATCTGATTAGCAATGGTAGCCTCGGCCTCGGCTTTAGCCTTGCCATCCTTCAGTATTTCGGCCTTACTTTCTTGAATGCGCTTAATCTGCTGATTTAATTCCGCTTCAATACTTTTTCGCTTTGATTTATGTTCACTCTTAATCTGTTCAATCGCCGCTTCTTTTAAACCTTCATCAACATCGGTCACGATAAAGCTGGCAAAATAAATAACTTTTTCCAAAGATTGAATACCAAGATTGAGCAATAAACCGATTTTTGAAGAAATTCCTCTTAAAAACCAAATATGAGTGCAAGGAATTTGCAAATTGATATGACCCATGCGTTCACGACGAACAACGCTGCGAGTAACTTCGACGCCGCACTTATCGCAAACTATGCCTTTATAGCGAATTTTTTTATATTTGCCGCAGGCGCATTCCCAGTCTTTTGTCGGACCGAATATTTTTTCGCAAAATAAACCGTCTTTTTCCGGTTTTTGCGTACGATAATTAATCGTTTCTGGCCGAACTACTTCGCCGTGAGACCAAGAAAGAATTTCTTCGGGCGAAGCCAGTTTGAGGCGAATCGCGTTGAAGTCGCTAGTTTTGATTGGATTCAACATATATAGATATTAAATATTCAAAATTCAAAATTCAATAATTATTTAATGCTTGAATTTTTAATCTTTGAATCTTTGAGTTTTGAAATTATTCTTCCGTAGAAATTTCTGCCGATTCGATAGTGTCGGCACTTGCGATTATTTCCGGTTTATCATAATCGTAACGAGCATCTTTCTTTTCTTCCAGATCTATTTCTGTTTCTACTTCAGAGGCAGGTTGGCCGCCGCTGCCTCCCAGCAATTCCACGCTTAAACCTAAACCTTTCAATTCCCTGATTAAAACATTAAAGGATTCCGGCACGTTGAGTTTTTCAATTTCTTCTCCTTTAATAATAGCCTCGTAAGCCTTACTTCTTCCGGGAACGTCATCAGATTTAATTGTTAACATTTCCTGCAAAGTATGAGAAGCGCCATAACCTTCAAGCGCCCAAACTTCCATTTCACCGAAACGCTGTCCACCGAATTGAGCCTTTCCTCCCAAAGGCTGCTGAGTAATCAGAGAGTAAGGGCCGATGGAGCGCTGATGAATCTTATCTTCAACCATATGATTCAACTTCAAGACATACTTATAACCAACAGTAATCTTATGATCAAAAGCGATACCGGTTTTACCGTCATACAGAACCACCTTACCGTCTTCAGGCAGGCCCGCTTTTTTCAATTCTGCTTTAATCTGTTCTTCAGAAACGCCATTCAAAGCCGGAGTAGCAATGCGATAACCTAATTTTTTAGCAGCAAAACCGAGATGCGTTTCCAACAACTGGCCCAAATTCATACGAGAAATAATACCTAAAGGAGAAAGAATAATATCAATCGGGGTGCCGTCGGACATATAAGGCATATCTTCCACCGGCACGATTTTAGAAATAACACCTTTGTTGCCGTGGCGGCCAGACATCTTATCGCCCACCTGAACTTTGCGTAAATTAGCCACAGAAACTTGGATTGATTTCAAAACACCGGCGGCTAATTTATCACCTTCTTCTCGAGAAAATATTTTAACATCAACCACCTTACCGTGTTCACCGTGTTCAAGATATAAAGAAGAATCCCGAACATCCTTAGCCTTTTCTCCAAAAATAGCGCGTAAGAGCTTCTCTTCTGCCGATAAAGTAGTTTCGCCTTTAGGCGTAATCTTGCCGACGAGAATATCACCGGAAGAAACCTCGGCGCCAATATGAATAATTCCGTCTTCATCGAGATTCTTAAGTTTCTCTTCGCTGATATTGGGAATATCGTTGGTAATCAGCTCAGGACCAAGCTTAGTGTCACGGACATCAATAGTATAATTTTCAATATGGATAGAAGAATAAACATCTTCTTTCACTAAGCGCTCGGAAATAATAACGGCGTCTTCATAATTAAATCCATCCCAAGTCATAAAAGCGACTAGAACGTTTCTGCCTAAAGACAACTCTCCGTTATCGATAGAGGGGCCGTCGGTAAGAATTTGTCCGGCTTTAACTTTTTCGCCGACACTTACTAAAGGATGCTGGTTAATACAAGTAGAAGAATTTGAACGTAAAAATTTATTTAAAGGATAACGGACAATCTGCCCCTTCTTGTTTTCTATTTCAATCAAAGCCGCTTCGGATTTAACTACTATCCCGTCTTCTTTAGCAATAGCAACATGACCGCTGTCGCGAGCCGCTCGCGCTTCCACACCGGTACCGACAATTGGCGCCTCCGCTCTTACTAAAGGCACTGCCTGACGTTGCATATTGGTGCCCATCAAAGATCTCTGACCGTCATTATGTTCCATGAAAGGAATTAAAGAAGTGGCGATAGAAATAATCTGATTAGCGGCCACCCCGACAAAATCGATTTTATTAACATCTTCGACTCCAGGTTGGCCGTATTTGCGCACCTCATAACGATTAACCGTAAAGCGACCCTGAGCATCAACCGGAATCGTAGAATCGGCAGTAATATATTTTTCTTCTTCAAAAGCATCGATATAAACAACTTCATCGGTAATCTGGCTGCCATTTTTATCATGCTTAACGCGACGATAAGGAGTTTCCAGGAAGCCGTAGCTATTCAATCGCGCGTAACTGGCCAAATGACCGACTAAACCAATATTAGGTCCTTCCGGCGTGGCAATCGGACAAATACGACCATAGTGCGTAGCATGAACATCGCGCACATCAAAACCAGCGCGCTCCCTGGTTAAACCGCCGGGCCCCATTGCCGACAAACGGCGTTTATGCTCCAACTCCGCCAAAGGATTAGTTTGATCCATGAACTGAGACAATTGGGAAGACATGAAAAACTCCTTAACCACCCCGATAACCGGACGAGAATTAACCAATTTATTCGGAGTCAAAGTGGCAATATCGGTAGTTGACATCCTGTCTTTAATAATGCGCTCCATGCGCGCCAAACCGACGCGGAAGCGGTTTTGAATCAAGCCGCCTATCGCTCGAATGCGGCGATTACCCAAATGATCGATATCATCTTCAGGTTCCTTGGTGATATTCAAGCGGATAACTTCTTTAACAATTAATAATAAATCTTCTTTTCTTAAAACTCGGTTCTCTTTTTTATTAGGCAAATCTAAACCAAAACGTCGATTTAATTTATAACGTCCGACTCGACCAAAATCATAACGATCAAAACGGAAAAACATGGAATGAATAAGTTGGCGAGCATTTTCCACTGAGGCTAAATCACCGGGACGGATGCGGCGATAAACTTCTTGCAAGCCCTCAGCTTCATTTTTAGCCGTATCTTTTTCAATGGTAGCTTCAAGAAATGTCGGTTCATCGCTATTCTTTACCAAATCAACATCGCTAAAAATCTTTTTCAATTCTTCATCACTCTCATAACCAAAAGCACGCAACAGCGACGTTACCGCCACTTTGCGCTTACGATCAATGCGAACCCAGATTACTTTATTGGAATCGGTCTCAATTTCCAGCCAAGCACCACGATTAGGAATTATTTTTGCGCCGTAACACTTTTTTCCTTTAATAAATTCGGCGGTAAACATAACGCCGGCCGAACGTATTAACTGAGAAACAACTACGCGTTCAATGCCGTTGATGATAAAGGTTCCTTTATCGGTCATAATCGGGAAATCGCCTAAATAAACCTCCTGATTGGAGCTATGTTCCGTTTTTTTATTAACTAAACGAGTTTTTACGCGTAAAGGCGCTTCATAAGTAATATTTTTTTCCCGGCTTTCTGTTTCAGAAAATTTTGGCTCGTCAAGATAATAATCCTCAAAATACAATTCCAAATCTCGACCGATAAAATCGGTTACCGGATTAATTTCATCAAATAATTCGGCCAAGCCCTCTTCTAAAAACCAACGATATGAATCTTTTTGAATTTCAATCAAATCGGGCAAAGACATAACCTCTTTGAAATCCGTAAAAAATTTACGTTCGGCAATTTTTTTGTCCGCTAAGCTTACATTAGACATAGAACTTTAAAGGCAGCAAACCAAGCGCCATCTAATTTTAAGAAAGGCGATAGTCTGGCCTGAATTTTATTGACTTGATGAAGATGGGCGCATTCAACAAAAAAATCTCAAACTGATTTAAGCTTGAGTTAGCTGTTAGTTTATTTAATTGCGCCGGAATTTTATAATCACTTTAGAATTAAGCTTATTTATAAAGTGAATTTAGGCTAAAAATACAAAAAAAACGGATTGGTGAATTAGAAACAAATTGACACCTTGACGACCGTTTTTAATATCATTTTTGCCTGATATCTGATTGTATTTCTTATAATATTATAATAAGGAGCATTTGTCAATACACAGCTTCTCCACAGAAAAAATCACTCTCCTTTTTTAAAAATTTAAATATCTATAATTATAGTTTTTCTAATTCTTCCCGTGCCACCTTTCTGTCATCCCAAGGAATTTTAGTTTCTTTTGGTCCGCAAATATACTGTTCCGCGCCTTTTCCGGTAATTAAGACGAGGTCATCTGCTCCGGCCAAGCGGAAAGCTAAATTAAAAGCCGCCCGACGATCAATTATTTTATAAAGATTTTTTTCCTCTTTTTTTCCTGATTTCAGAGCCCCTGAAGCCACTTGATCGATGATGTCTTGAGGGTTTTCATCATAAGGGTCTTCATTGGTAATAATTACAATATCCGCTTTATCTCCCGCCATTCTTCCCAAAATTGGGCGTCTCGCCTGATCTCGACCGCCGCCGGCTGAACCCAAGATATGAATCAGGCGACGATAAGACATAAAATCAAGATTCTGATATAAAGCCTCCAAAGCTTTAGGTTCAAAGGCATAATCAATTAAAACTTGGAAATTTTGACCGCAATCTATTGTCTCCATTTTACCAGCTAGCACTTTAATATCGGCCAAAGAACTAGCTAAACCGGAGGCGGAAATATTTAAAACCGAGGCTGCGGTCAGAGCAGCAACAGCATTAAAAATATTGTAAGAACCTAAAATTGGCAAATGATAAGAAGTCTCCCCAAACTTAAAATCAGAACCGTCGCGACCGGAAGATAAAGGTTCGTAATAAAAAATTTCTGGATTAGGCACAACGACGGCACCGTCAGCCGCAGCCAAATCAACGGAATTTAATTTTTGATTAAGCGTATAAACACATTTACGGGCGGAAGGAAAAGATAGAAAATAAGAAGCTTGATCATCATCACCGTTAACTATTATAGTTTTTTTTACTTTTAACAGCTCGGTTTGCCGCAAACCGCTCGGTTTTAAAACCACCAACTTATTATCATCCAAATATTTAATGCGGCAACGGGAAAGATGTGTAAACAGCTTACCTTTAGCTTTTTTATAATTATCAAAATTACCATGGGCTTCAATATGTTCCGGATAAAGATTGGTAAATAAAGCTATATCATAATTAATAAAACGATGACGGAATTGCTCAATACCCTGAGAAGTAGTTTCCACCACGGCCGCGCTGCAGCCATTATTAACCATTCTCCGCAAAGTCCGTTGCAAGAAAAAACGTCCGGGCATTGTCATCTTTTTATCATTTAACCATTCCCTATCGCCATCATTAAATTGTGCCGTCGAAGTATAACCGCACTTATAGCCATTAGCACTTAAAAGCTTGGAAATAAAATAAACCGTCGAAGTCTTGCCGGTTGTACCGGTTACGCCGATAATTAAAAGTTGGCGACTAGGAAAACGATAATACAAAGCCGCTAAATAGGACAGAAAAAAATGATAAATCGGCTGGAGGCGGCGGAAAATTGATATTGGAATTAAACGTTTAATTTGAGAAAGCATACTTTAACAGTATAACAAGAAATATAAAAAGAAAAAACTATACAAAAAAAGACCAAAATGGCCTTTTTTGTTAAATTTCCAAAACTAGCGACTAAAAAACATACCCTCATCTTCTTCATCAAAAACTCTGGGCTTGGTATTCTTAGGAGCTTCCGATTTTACAACTACTTCCGGCGATAAGGACGGTTCCCCTTCTTTAATCTCCTGTAAAATTTCATCTTCATTTTTAATATCATCTTCGGGACCATCATTGTCCAATAAAAAAGCAGGTGGATCTTGATCAATCTGGTTAAGATTATCTTCTGGTTCCGTTTCCTTATCTCCAGGCATTAATTCATCAATTTCATCGGGATTTTCCTGATTTTCAGGCATGAAAGCTAAAGTATCGTCATCCCCCTCATCTTCGGCAAAATAATTGTCAGGAGCGGACATTTCGCGCCGATTATGAACCGGCATCGCGCTCACTCCCTGGTTCTGCATATTTTCAAATTGTTCTTTAGAAATTAAGATTTCCCTGGGCTTAGAACCATTGGACGGACCGATAATCCCGGCTTCTTCAAGCATGTCCAAGATCTTGGCGGCACGGCCATAACCAATAGATAAACGTCTTTGCAATAAAGAAGTAGAAGCCTTTCCTGCCTTAATAATTATTTCCTGCGCTTCCGACATTAATTCATCTTCATCGCCATGAGTACCGTCAAGACCGACGCCAGCAACACCACCAACTTTCTGTCGATCGGTCACGCCTTCAAGATAATCAGCCTCTCCGCTCTTCTCTTTAATATAGCTGATAACATCATTTATTTCTTGATCGCTGACATAAGCGCCTTGAATACGCTTCGGCTTAGATAATTCCGCCGTAGTTAACAACATATCCCCCTGGCCAAGTAATTTTTCAGCGCCGCTCATATCCAGAATAGTTTTTGAATCCACTAAAGAAGTCACAGAAAAAGCGATGCGGGCGGGCACATTCGCCTTAATCAATCCGGTAATAACATCAACGCTCGGACGCTGAGTGGCTAAAATAAGGTGAATACCGACAGCTCGAGACATCTGCGCCAAACGAATAATCGCCGCCTCCATCTCTTTGCCCGAGGTCATCATAAAATCCGCCAATTCATCGATAATAAAAATAATGTAAGGTAATTTTTCTTCAGGCTTATCAGCATTGTAAGTTTGAATATTCTTCTTACCGGCTTTATTTAACAAATCATAACGCCTGTCCATTTCGTTAAGACACCACTTTAAAGCATTAATTGTCTTTGACACTTCGGTAATGACCGGCGTGAGCAGATGCGGAATACCGTTATAAGCCGGCAATTCTACCCGCTTCGGATCAACCATAATAAAGCGCAGATCGTCAGGATTGTTTTGATAAAGCAAAGAAATGATAATTGTGTTTAAACAAACCGATTTACCGGAATTAGTAGCACCGGCTACTAATAAATGAGGCATGCGGGTAATATCATAAATCCAGACCGTGCCGGAAACATCTTTACCCAAGGCAATCATTAAATTGTGCTTGCGATTTTTAAACACGGAATCTTCTAAAATTTCCCGCAAACCGACCAAAGCTTTAGCTTTGTTCGGCACCTCCACGCCAACCAATGATTGGCCGGGAATAGGAGCTTCGATTCTAATCGGATGTGCCGCTAAAGCCAAAGATAAATCATTATTCAAAGTAATGATGCGGGAAACCTTTACGCCCTCTGCCGGTTTAAAAGTGTATTGCGTAACCGTCGGACCAACTTTAGTTTCCGCCATTTCTACAGCAATCCCAAAATTTTCTAAAGTGCGCTTAATCTTGGCGGCTCCGGCCTGAATGTCGCCGCCGACCGCCTGCCCGGTTTTGTGATTCAATAATTCAATCGGCAAATCAATGCGGATTTTCTTTTTTGGTAAAGATAACTTAGCCTGTTCTCTGTCGGCCGCTGCTTTTGCCAGCCTTGCTTGAGCAACGGATAATTCTTGATCAAGATCTTCATCCTCCCCTTCATTATCTTCAGCCTGACTGTCGCTAACCGCTCGGCTCTGCCAAGAATGCAAAGCCTCTGCTTGCGCCGACGCAATTAAAAACTGTGCCTCAGAACGATCTTCTGAATTATCCTTGCCGGCAGAAAAAACTCCGCGGAAAGCGCTGCTAAGCGATTGCCAAAAAACCGCTAAAAAACTTTCTCTACCAATTAATTTAGATAAAGAAGTATTAAAAACAATCACCAAAGAAACCAACAAAAGACAAAGCAAAATAATTACTCCGCCCCAAAAACCAAAAGCATAAACAAATAATCGACTCAGATAATAACCGATATAACCGCCGCCAAGACCAGCCTGAGCATTAAGCAACCATTCAGTCTCATCAATAAAAAAATGAAACAAAGTTTGATAAGAAATAAAAAGCAAAAACAAACCAAAATAATCACTCGGCTTAACATCAACGGTTTTGTCGCGCACTAATAATATCCCCCAAAATAAAAAAACTAAAGGTACTAACCACTTACCAAAACCAAACAGCAAAGACAGCCAATGCGAAAAAAAGACACCGGCCTGCCCCGAGAGATTAAATAAACCAAGCAGAGAAATCAGACCAAAAGCAAAAACAATAACAATACCAATACTGTGCTTGGCATGATCACTTAACTCAAAGCTAGGTAAATTAAGATTTTCCAAAGGATTTTCTGATTTTTTCTTTTTTCTACCCATAAAATTAAAGGCCCCGTAGACAACGGTGGCAATAATGCTGTTTTCATTATACAAAAAGTGGGGAGAAATCTCAAACAAAAACTAAAATGCTTAATTAATTTCAATATCAATAAAAACAATTTTTGGGAAACGATCCTGAATTTTCTTTTCAAGTTCATCAATCTTGCGACCAACCAAACGCGGCACTCTGTCCATATAATCGACGCAGAATTTCATAAATTCCTCATAATCATTCTGAATCTCTTTATATTCATTAGAAAGAAAATGATGCTGTTCCAGATGCTGAATCATAGCAGCGGCGTTGAATTCAACATCGCATTTAATCAAATACTTATCGACATCCAAAATAGCCGACTTAAAATCTAATAATTTTTCAATAGTAGGATCCGATAATAAAATTTTTCTAACTTCATCTTCCATTTCTTTAGGAATAGAGGTAGTCACTAAGTAATGACGATTTTTATCAATTAAAATTACGGCCGCTATCCCCAATAAAGCGCCAATAAAAATAGATCCGGCCGCATCCCAATAATGATTGCCCGTGAATTCAGTTAGTAAATAAGCAGCTAAAGCAATTAAAACGCCAAAAACGGCTAAACCATCCTCATAAATTACAGCTAAAGTTGTCGGATCAGCCGTCTTTAATATTTTCGACCACTTTTCTCCGAGATGACCGCGACGCAATTCGCGCCAAGCCAGCCATAGAGTAAAGCTCTCAATCAGGAAAGAAGCGATTAGGATAAAAACCGGCCAAAAACTAAAATGAAAGTCTCCGGGATGCCAGAGAGAATCAATTCCGTGGTAAACGGTCACACCGGCACCAATAAAAAAGATGCCGCAAGCAGAAATTAGAGCCCAAATATAACGCTCCCGGCCATGGCCATAAGGATACTCCTCCGAAGGCGCCAGCCGAGAACGGCGTAAACCAATAAGCAATAATGACTGATTGGCGGTATCGGCAAAACTGTGGATTGCCTCCGAAAACATCGCGCTGGAACCAGATACGAAAAAACCGATAAATTTACCGATGCAGACAGCGGCATTGCCGGCAAAGGCTGCCAAAACTGGCCAGAAACCGGAAGAATGAGAAGATGACATATTAATTTATAAATTAAAGTTGATTGTATTATAGCGCAATTGTTTAAAAATACATACAAAAAGCTCCGCTGGGAACTGTAGAGCGAAAATGAGAAGTGAAAATAAGTTTGAGGAGAGAGTTTTCAAAAATATTCTGACTTCTCCGTTCTACAGTTCGCAACGGAGCTTAATAATCTTGATTCTAATATAACATAATTATTTATGTTTGTAAATATAAATAAATAGGGTATAATAAAGCAAAAGTCACAGAACGATGTATAATGTAGGTATCTAACAAACATTAATACTATCAAATCTATGACTTTCACACATTCATTATCTCAAATCCCGTCGGAAAAGCAAGTAAT
>Ga0172367_10006323_pt1 | contig 13966 bp, 9 predicted proteins | sample Lak10m_FD_114542 | JGI IMG/M metagenome (GOLD analysis project Ga0172367, IMG submission 114542) | Freshwater microbial communities from Kabuno Bay, South-Kivu, Congo - kab_022012_10m | ecosystem: Environmental > Aquatic > Freshwater > Lake | place: Democratic Republic of the Congo: South-Kivu... | reverse complement strand
TCAATTCACCGTGATCTCCGATAACAGGGAGCATATCCTGCAAGGGCTGGAAGAGGCAGGGAGGCGGGCTGACCTTGTGCTGGTCAGCGGTGGATTGGGCCCCACTAAAGACGACATCACCAAACAGACGATCTGTGATTTTTTTAATACAACACTGGTGTTTAACGAGAAGGCATTTGAAAACATTGAAGCCCTCTTTGCCAGAAGGGGGTGGTCCGTCAATGCATTGAACCGTAAACAGGCCGAACTCCCCGAATCCTGTATCTCCCTACCCAACCGATTGGGCACCGCCAGGGGGATGTGGTTTGAAACAGGCGGACAGGCGGACAAGCGGACAAGCGGACAGGTCTATATCTTTCTTCCGGGCGTGCCGTTTGAAATGAAGGATATATTTGCGCGGGAGGTACTCCCTCGGCTGAAAGAGCGGTTCCAGCCACAAGGTATCGTGCATCATACTATATTAACCCAGGGAATGGGTGAATCCTCCATTGCGGAAATTATCAAGGATTGGGAAGAAAACCTTCCCTCTCATATAAAATTAGCTTACCTTCCGCAGCCGGGTATCGTCAGGCTTCGTCTGACCGCCACCGGCTCCGATGAACACCTTCTTCGCCAGGAGGTAGAGTCGGAAACAAGGAAACTGAATGAGATCATTCCGGAGCTGATCTTCGGATACGACACAGACACCCTTGAAGTCATTATCGGTCAACTGCTGATGCAGCAAAAACTAACCCTTGCCATCGCCGAAAGCTGTTCGGGAGGATACATCTCTCACCTAGTGACCTCCGTCCCAGGCAGTTCAGCCTATTTCCAGGGATCCGTGGTCGCATACTCAAACCGGTCGAAAGAGGATCTCCTTTACGTGAAACAAGATACCCTGGAAACCCATGGTTCAGTGAGCGAACAGGTCGCCATGGAGATGGCGCTTGGCGCCAAAGCCCGTTTTCGTACCGATTTCGCTATCGCCACTACCGGGATTGCCGGCCCTTCCGGCGCAACCCCTGAAAAACCGGTAGGCACGGTATGGATAGGCATTGCCACCCCAACCGGTGTCTTCGCCCATCATTTCCTCTTCGGCGACCAACGCGAACGGAATATCAGGAGAACGGCCCTGACAGCGCTGAACCTCCTGAGAAAGGAAATCTGAACCTCCCCTTACGTCGATTCTTTTTCACTTTTTATCGAAATTCACTTGACTTTCGTGTTTAGATGGTTTTATATTTGTAAACTTCATTTTTTTTGAAGTATATATAAAATTGAATATCATGGCCAATCAATCCAAATTACGCATGTCTGTCGGACTCTTCTATCCGATTGCCATTCTCTCTTGTTATATCATTGCCATCATTGAATGGGGTATCCGCAGCGGGCTGGTTAAGGAAGGGTTTGCCTGTTCACAGTTTCCGCTCTTTACATATTACATATGCGGGTGCTTCTTTTTCGCCATGGGTATCTTCCAATGGTTCAGGTACCGCCTGTGGATCTATCCGGTCCTGGGTACTCTGGTGGCTTTACTTTGCATTCAGGCACCGGGCCTGATCTCCTCAAACACGTTTTTTTCCAAGGGGACTTACTTCATCACTTTCTTTGTGACGGGCCTATTTGTCATCCTGAACTGGCGAACATTCTATGGACAGGAACGGTATGAGATCAATTCCAGGCGGCTATTCAAATTAGCCGGAGAGGGGATTATTGAGACCGCAGACGGCTTCACGGGTCGTCCTTTCTCAGCTGGTGAGATCGAAGCATCACACGAGGAGATGCTGGGATTTGCGAGGTTTCTGGAAGGCAAATACATCTCCAAGGTGTTTCATGAAGAGCAACTGTTATATCTTGCATTTTCCCTGAACAAGAGCCTACTGGCCACGTCGGATCCCAAAGAGGTAAGTCACGTGACCATCGCTCCTGACAGTTCCCTCTCGGTGTTCATCGCCGAGACCGATTACCGACAATACCGGAAAACATACAATTTCAATCAGCTTTGCCAGTCGCTCGGGGAGGTGTTCAAACGATTCATGGTCTATTACAAGCAGGGGCTGGAATCACGGATCATCACTGAAATAAAGACAGCACGGTGATAAAACGATCACAATGTAAATCAACGGCAACGAGTATCAACTACTAATAATAGCATTGAAAATGAAGTATAAAGTACATCGCTTTGATATCAATATGTATCTAGATCAGCATTTGCTGGAACGGTTTCTGAATACCCTGGAAGGAGAGGTTGTTTTCATCGTTCCTAATGCAGCAAGAACTACACTCGCCCAGATATACGGGTTCTCCAGAAAGATTGATTTCATGTGGATCGTTGAAAAAGTCAAAGAAAAAGAAGCCGGAACCAATGATTAAAATAAAGATATGAAAACGTTAAAACTGTTTGTTTTTTCCCTGCTGCTGGTGTTCGTCATGCCGAAATGCGCAAGCTCCCAACCGCAGACACCATGGGGCCATGACGAAAAAACCTACTTCTACGGTGTGGAGATCAGTGAGATCCTTTGTGGGTATGTCAAGATAACCTCTGCCCCGGAAATGAAGGAAGATCGACAGGTACTCCGGCAGGAGGCGATTGTCAGCCTGAATCTGTCTGTTCTGGGAGGCGGGGTCAACCTGCTTATCACAAACCAGTACCTGACCGACCCGGAAACAGAGCAATTCTTTTTCAACCAAACAGACATTAAACAGGGTAGCGTCAGCATGGATTTTTCCTCAGTCCTTCAAGAGGATACGATCCTCTTCACCTCCGGATCGGGACAGATTCACAAGCGAATCCCCGTCACCCCCGGCCTGATCCTTGAGGGGCCCCTTACGACTATTCACATCGTGAACGACTTCATCAAGGGAGACCTTCAAAAAAAGAGCTATGAAGTGTATGATCCCTCGCGCGGGGAGATAGCCGAAAAGAGCTATACGAGACTTGGGACAGATGATCTGGAACTTGCAGGCAAATCCTATTCCTGCATCATGCTGAACGAAGAGAACCCAAGCCTGGGGGTCACGGCCAAACAATGGTACGATACCGAAACCGGACTCAATATTCAAACGGTCATTGCAAACCGAAGGATCTACCTTGCCGATCCTTCAGTGGTGAAAAACATTACCACCGCCAACCTGGATGAGATGCTGTTTGCGAGAGTCGGCACCAAGATTCCCGACATCCACAACATCGAGTATATGAAAGTGCGCGGCATCATCAAATCCTCCGGGGAGAAGATCACCCCTGAAAGCCTTCATGCTGGCGGTCAGTCATTTTCGGGCAGTGTCAACGACAATCTGATTGAGGGCGTTTTTGAACTGACTCCCGGAAAATACAAAGGGGAGAACGCACCTCCTTTTCCAACTGATTTTTCAAACAACCAGGAGCTGAAAAAGTACCTTGCACCCGAAAATCTGATCGAATCCTCTGACCCCGTTCTTGTGGAGAAAGCGCGCGAGATCACGGAGGGTTCAGCTGACGCATGGGACGCTGCCAAACGACTGAGCAAATGGGTGGCCGAGAACATCGAAGGGGCTGTGCCGGGGGGAACTTCAGCCATCAACACCTATAAGACACGGCAAGGCGAATGCGGATCACATTCACGCCTTCTCGCCGCTTTCTGCCGGGCCGCCGGCATCCCGGCCAGAGTGGTCGCCGGGTGCATATATACAACACTTTACGGGGGTAGCTTCGGGCAACATGCCTGGACGGAGATCTGGATGGGCCGGGATGCCGGCTGGATTCCGGTGGACGCCACTGCCTTTGAAACTGATTTCATCGATGCCGGTCATATCCGCCTGGGCGAGAAAAGCACCTTCAATCCGGAAGAGATGGAGATCCTCGAGTACAGGATGGCAGGTGGAGAGACGGAACAAATCGGAGATACCATTCCGTTTGCCTTCCGGCCATACGTTGGGAAGTACACCGACCTGGAACGAAACCGCATCTTTACGGTCACTTTCCAGAACAATGGATTGGCCGTTGACATCCCCGGGCAGATGGTGTTGGCATTGAATGACCCCGATACCGCGGAAAGATGGTACCCCCAGATCACACGGCAACTCTACTTCAAATTCCCGAAAACAACCGTCGGAACGGTGGAAAAGATGTACGTGACCCAGGTTGTTCCCATCCCGAAGAGCGAGACGCCTGACAGCATGTTACTGGATGCTCCTGCTCACCTGGCACCAATGATTGGCTTGTACTCCCTTCCCCAAGCCAACCTGACGGTGGCCGTTTCGGCAAGGGGAAATGCATTGCGGATCCCCGACATCACAGGACCCAAGGGAAAAAAGGTCATCCTGACCGAATCAGGAAAAAGCTGGATGAGCGACGACGGAAAATATGAGGTTCAATTCGAGAAGAACGATCAGGGAGAGGTTTCGCGAATGATCATCTCCATCTCCTTTACATTTAAAAAAGGAGAGCCTGCCGCATCCGTTCTGGAAAAGGTGATCGATGAAGAGGGAATCGAAGAGGGGATCAGACGCTATCAAGAGATGCATGCAGTAAACCAGGGGGAATACATCTTTTCGGAAGAGCTTATGAATGCACTGGGATACAGGTTGATAGCCCAAAACAAGATCGCCGAGGCGATTGAGGTGTTCAAACTCAACGTCAGCGATCACCCCGATTCCTTCAACACATACGACAGCCTGGGAGAAGCCTATATGAGAAAAGGGGACAATGAACTGGCTGTTCTAAACTATAAAAAATCCCTGGAGTTGAATCCTGATAATGAAAACGGGAAAAAGATACTCGAAAAGATCCAGTCGGGCGAAAATCCGGATTGACCATGAAATTACCGCGGTTTCTAAATACCCTCCTGTTCTGTTCAGCCATCCTGACCTGTGCCTGTCAGCGGACACAGGCACCGGCCATTGAACAGGAAACAGGCCCTGTTTCCCGTTTCTTTTACGGCATAGAAATGAATGGCCGGATCAATGGGTATAAAGAGATGGCGCAGGTCGCCGTACAGACGGATCAGGGAACCCTGTCACACCTCACTCAGCACAACCACCTCCGGATGCATCTGATGGGGAAACCGATGCTTACGAACGTCCGGAATGAGCCCAAAGCCACCGTTGACACATGGGACTATGGGTGGAAGGGCAGAGAAACGTTTCAGGTTGCCGGGATGGTTTACCATTGTCTTTGTTTAAGGGAGATCAACCATTCGTCAGGTGAACACGGCGAGATCTGGGTGGACGAAGAATCCGGACTGGTTATCCAGGAGTTCCTTCAGACAAGTGGGATCCGCACGTTCCTGTCGGACAGGAAGATCATGAACCGGCTTGAATTCTCCAGCCTGGATGATCTCCTCTTTTACCCGGTTCATGAAGTCATATCCGATTTCCGGAAGCTTGACAACATGAAAGTGGAGATGGTGGCCAACTCAGCAGGTGAATCACTGTCAGCCGGTGACTTGAACAACAGGGGGCAGTCATTCGAAGGAACGGTAAAGGACAATGTCGTTGACGGGGTGTTTGAGATCCGGAGAATCCCCTATGACGGAACCAACGCTCCTGGGTTTCCCTATGACTATCCCTTGGATTCGCTTCTGAAACCTTACCTGGAGCCCGGGTTCCTGATTGAATCGGACCATCCTGATATCCGGTCCAAAGCCAGAGCGATCGTTGGAACCGGTGATCAAAACTCCTGGGAAGCAGTGAAGAAACTCAGCCGCTGGGTCGGCACAGAGATCAAGGGGGCGATCCCAGGTGGGGGATCAGCGCTGGGGACCCTTCAGCAGAGAGAAGCCGAATGCGGAGGTCACTCGAGGCTGCTCGCCGCCTTCTGCAGATCACTTGGTATTCCTGCCCGGCTGGCGATCGGATGCATTGTATTCCGCCATGTCATTGATCCCAGCTGGATCACGGTGCCCGGCATCCTCCTTTTTACCGGTTTGTGCGGAGTGATCTACCTGGGTATGACCGGGCAACTGAAATGGCTCTCCCATTCCCGGTTCAGTCTGATCATGGCCGACAGGTACTCCTCCGAAGAGACTTATGTCTGTTTCCATGTCAACGGAAATGTGACTGCGAATATCTCCCGGGAGGATTACCTGAAATACCAGGATAATTATGCATTTGATCAGCTCTGCATGAACCTCGGGATGTTGTTCATCCGTTATTATCAATACTGGCGTGAAAATAAACAGAAAGAAATCCTGAATGACCTCAAATCGACCCATTAGAATTTATATCTGCTGAACGATGGACTTCTCACAAGCTGCCATACTGGGATCCTGCCTCTCGAAAGACTACGCCGAAGATCTGTTCAGGCTGCTGGCCACCTATAGAAGCATCTCGGCCTCTGAAGCAGCTTCACGGCTGGAACTGCACATCAAGACCGTCCAGGACTTCCTGGAGGCCATGAGCGACCTGGGCTTTCTTGAAAAGGAGGAGGTGTATGAAAAGAAACGACCCTACTACAGGTATACCCTTAAGGCCCGGAGAATCACGATGGAGCTTGACCTGGGACCATTATTCCCACTCCCTACCGAGGAAGACCGAATGAGCCTGATGATCCGGGAACGAAAAAACGCAGGGGTACGATTTACAACTTCACGAAACAACCAGTATATCAGCAACGTGGTGATCTGGATCGGTGAGGGTCGTGAGCGGACTGAGCGCCGGATCAACCTGACCATCGCCCAGGGGAAATTTCTTTTTCACCTTCCTTTTCCCAGTGCCGGTTTTCAATCCATCAGCAGCATCATTGAAAAAGCGGAGGTGGATCCATCGAGCCTTTCGGAGATCCTCGACATCGTGGAGGTCCTGATCGGCTTCGGAGTGATTGAAACTGAAAAAATAACCAATTAAATTCAATAAGCCATGAAAACAAAAGCAATTGGGAACCTCTTCATCCTGGCCGGGATTCTCTTCTCCGGCCTTATCCTCCTCCCGGGATGTACCTCTAAAAAGAACCTCTGGGGAGATACCAGGAAAGGATTGATCTTATCCTACCGGATGCCTGAATCTCAGCCGCTCAGGTATATTTCAACGGGAGATGCCTTGCAGAAGGTGGAAGTGATGGGACAAAAGTTCGATGTCAACCTGAAAAGTTACCAGGAGTATTCCATCCGGGCAGTTCAACCGGCATCAGATCACATGACACTGCAGATCACCATCGACACCATGTACATCTACCTGAAGACACCCATGAAGGATTTCACCCCGGATATGAGTGATGTCATTGGCCGGCAGTTTTCCATCCGGCTGACCTCCCTGGGGAAAGAATTGGATTTCACACAAGCTGAGGCGATCACCTTCAACCTGGGCGGCGAGACACGCAACCTGGCACCGGAATTCCAGTCGTTCTTCCCTGACCTGCCGGGAAAACCGGTCAAGCCTGGTGACTCCTGGAATTACGCGGATACCATAAAAGAAGAATCCGGAGAGAACTGGTTGCATCTCTGTGTCAACTGCACCGCCACCCTGGAGGGGTATGAAACAGTCAACGGACATGAATGCGCGAAAGTGACGGTCCCCTTTTCAGGCATTGTCCTGGGAGAAGGGAACATGAACGGCATCGGCACCAAAACAACCGGTGAGGTATCTGGGACCGATCAATTCTACTTCGACTATAAAAACGGGATCCTGGTGAAAATCATCTCCGACGGAACCGCCTCCACGATAACAAAAACCAGCGGAGCCCAGGAGATGACCATTCCTTCCACGAGGAAATTCATCAAAGAGATCTGGCTGGCGAATTAACTGCACTCTGCTGAACCCTCCAGGTAATTTTTTTCCCTCCCGGTGGAACTTTACTAAAGCGCCGGTGTCATAAAAAATAAAAACTATGATGAAAAGGAAAAAAATGACCCGCCACATGTCATTGTTAAGTGCCTGTATGCTGCTCCTGGCCTGTTCTCACAACCACGCCCAGAATTACAGCCATACCACCATCACCCCCTGCACGGAGGTGCCGCTCCAGGGAACACAAAACATCGTCTACGCCTCCTCCTTCGGGCTGGCATGGAAGATGCTGGAGAGGGATATTCTGAAAAGCGATGTCAGGGTAAGGAAAGAGCTGCCGTTGGTCAACTGCCTGAACCGCTCGGATCCTGCACCGGTCAGCTCCGGCCATTCGGTCAGCCTGGCAGGATTTGTCGGGAACGGGATTGAAAAGGAAATTACCGGCCAGCTCCGCGAGAAGTTCAACCGGGAAGTTGATCTGTCACCTTACACCGAAGATCCCTCTAACATCATCTGCTATGCAGCGCTGAAGAAGATCGTCAGTTTCAATACACCCTTCGAGACCTTCAGCCAGCCTTTCCCTTTTTACAGCGGAAGCAGCGTTTCAGATGTCGCCTGTTTTGGCATCTGGTCGGCAGGAACCAGCGAACAGCACAAAAGGATCAGGGAGATGGTGAGGGTGATCGATCCGAAGAATGACGGTGATTTCATCATCCGCATCAGCAACCCCGGGGAAGAGGATGAGATCATCCTGGCGCAATGCTCCCCGGAAAACTCACTCAAAGAGACGATCGAAGCCGTCAGCCGGCGGATAAAGAAAGCGGAGCCTTTGCCGACTCGGAAGCGAAGATCGTCCTGAAAAAAGGACCCGGCCCCCAGACACTGATCATCAACCATCCCTTTCTCATTATGATGCGGGAAAAGAGCGCTGAACAACCCTATTTCGCAGTCTGGGTCGCTGATCCGGAACTGCTGGTCAAGACAGATTGATCCCTGGGTAAAAAATAAATGAATATCTTTGACGTACAGATGGTTGCATCCGCATCAAACAACAAAGATATTGATGCCCTTCTGGTCCGTGAGATCAGGGAGCGGCATGACCGTGCAGCTTTTGCCCAACTGGTGAATAAATACCAGAGCACCGTTTTCGGCTTCTGCTACCGGTATACCGGAAATTCCCGGGATGCTGAAGACATCGCCCAGGATATCTTCATCAAGGTGTTCAGGCATATCGGGAACTTCAGGGGAGAATCGAAATTTTCTACCTGGCTGTACAGCATCATGGCAAACACCTGTGCCAGCCATGCACGATGGGTCCGAAATAAAAGAATCAGAGAGATGGAAACATGGCATCCCGTTGATAAAGAAGGAACCTCGCTGTCACACGATGTTCCTGACCAGTCGGGTGACCCCGAAAAAAAGCTGCTGAACAAGGAACTGGGCAGTGTCATTCAACAGATCATCGCCCGGCTTAAGGATAGGCAGCGGTCTGTTGTAATCATGAAAGATTTCCAGGGAAAAACCTATGAAGAGATCGCTTCCGTTATGAATATGAACCTGGGGACGGTCAGGTCAACATTGTCCAGGGGCAGACTGGCCATAGCCAAACAAATGAAGGAGTACCTAAAGACATGAACTGCAAGGAAACAAAAAAATACCTTCCGCTTGATCTCCGGGAGATCCCCCCTGCCATCAGGGAAGAGATGCAAAAGCACCTCCAGCAATGCCCGGCATGCCGGGAGCTTGCCGAAAACCTGAACTGCTACCGAACGTTTGCCGAATCAGCTGAGGAACCCGATGTTCCGGAGGACTTTTCGGCAAGGGTTCTTGATGCGCTGGAATCAGAAGGAACAACGGTCTCCCGGAGGCCTGTTCACTGGAAAGCCGTTGTGGCAGTCAGCGCTGCAGCCGCCATCCTGTTGATCCTGGTCATCGTAAACGGTATAGAGCGACCCTGGAGAAAAGCCACTGAGGTCAGCTTTCTTCCGAACATGGAGAAACAAGGAAAAGGATCTGCCGGGTTCCCAGAGATTCAGGCCATCGACGCAAAGATCACCGCACTCCTCACCGAAACAGGGGCATCGGTTGAAAAGGTTCAACATAATCCCCTGACCGGCTATTATGATTACATGATCATCGGCATCCCCGGGAAAGACATGGAGCAATTTGCCGAAGAGTTCAACCTCCTTTCGGCAAAACCCATATCAATGCCTGATCCTGCATCCTCCCCTTCAGGAACCGTATATATAAAAGTATATTTCGACATGATCCGCTTCACTGCCGGGAAATTCAATCAGGATTCCCGGGCCGATCTCCTGGTCCAGTTTATCAGCGGGAAAGAGAAGGGAAAATGGGTAGTATGGCTGAACGACGACAGCCTTCAGTTTTCCCGGAGATCTACTGTGGATGTGGGCCGTGACGAAGCTGCCTGTCTCGGCGATTTCAGGCTGCTGGCCGGCGATTTCGATGGCGACAGCCTGGATGATCTGTGTATGTACAGGTACTCCATCAAGGAGGGGCTGGTAACCCATTTCCTGAGGAATGAAGGAAATCTCCGTTTCCAGGAGGATGAAGGAATGTTCGGGAATCTCACCATCCCGGCGAGGGGAGATTTCATTGAACTTCTTTCAGGTGATGCAGACGGAGATGGCCGGGATGACCTTCTCTGGGTCTCCGGAACCGGGGAGGGAATATTCAATGTTTCGGCGATCAACCTGAACAGATCCTTCAACGATCTCCTGCTACCCGAGGTGGACAGCGGAGGGGGTGTGTTCCTGGCAGGAGATTTCAATGCCGACGGCTATTCGGATCTCTGCGTTAAATACCTGAATATATACCTTCACGGCAATACCGACATCCTGCTCAATCAACATGATTTTGCTTTTGCAAAACCCCTCGACGGAGGATTATCCTTTCAGGGGGATTATTCCCTCCGTGCAGCCGACTTCGACGGCGACGGGTTCTGTGATCTCCTGGTAAAATCGGGATGGCCTTTCCTCACAGGAGATTGGTACATTATGCGAAATAACCAAATGGACCGCTTCACCTTCCTGAAGCTGGATAACCCGGACTAGCGGATGACCTGTCAATCCTTCAGGCACCTTATAGAGAAGGCGTTGGAATTGTTGCTTGGATAAAAGGAGACGCCGTGGTTCACGATATGGATCCCATGGGCCCATGCCTTTTCAATACCATGTGATGAAGAAGACCAGAAGAATCCGGTGGAATCGGCAAAATGCCATTCCGTGTAGTTGAACTCCACCCCGGTAAGTAATCCTTCGAGGCCGGAGGCTCCCCCCGTTTTGATGGCATCGCCTGCATATGCCTGTCCGCTGAACTGGTCAAAAAGGGTTTGCCATTCCGGTTCGGTTGGCACATGCCATCCGGGAAGACAAATTCCCTGTGCCCCCTCTGTTGTCACATACTGCATCACCTCATCCCAGGTATACAGGCCGCCTTTTAAATTACAACTGACAAAATCGTCCTCATAACAATATTTTTCAGGGCTGCAGTTGTCCAACGGAGTGGATGAGAGATCGATCCGGTCGCCGAAATTGAGGTTGGCGCTCATCCAGCATTGGGTGCCGATCAGCACGGTAGGATAAGTTTGGCCATCACGGATATCAGTCACCGGGGCACCGCAGGTAAAGGTCGGGGCATCCAGCACGGTAATCACCCGAGTTACCGAGTCAATGCATCCTTCGCCTGAGGTATAGGTATACAGGATCACCGCTGTATCCTCTCCGGCAGGTAAGGCAGCAGGGTCAAAATAGCCGGCAGCCACACCCGGTCCGGAATAGTCCCCTCCGGGGATGATGCCGCCCCGCAACAGGATGGGCTGGGCGTCGCGGGAGGTCAGGGTGTCGCACAAGACAAACGCCACATAGGGCAAAGGATTCACTGTAATATCAAGGGTGGCCGTATCGCTGTGCCCGCAGGTATTCTCACCGTAAACGGAAAGTTCTCCGGAGGTGGCGCCGGAGGCAAAGTCCACCTGGATGGTCGTGGTGCCGGCCCCAGAAATGATCGTGGCGCCCGGTGAAAGCGTCCAGATGTAATCCAGTGCATGCAGGACCGGGTCGATGGAATAGGTATGGCCGGAAGAGGCTTCACATACTTCGTCAGAGCCAGTGATGGGGCCGGTACTCCCGGGAGGTATGCACTCGGTGAATTGAACAATGAATCCATCCTCAATACCGCCAAATACCTCCTGATGAGCTCCCGGAGAAGAGATGCCAGTCATGGATTGTGTCCGGCCAGCTAAGAAGTAAACACTATCTGAAATGACATCGCTGGTAAAACCCTCTTCATCGTTTGTTCCCCCGTAGTATGTTGCCCATTCCCGGTTGCAGGCGCTGTCAAATTTGACCATGAAAGCATCCCTAGCCCCCGCTAATGACTCTTGATATGCTCCGACAGTGGCAATGTTGTCAGATGAATAGGTTGATCCGATGAACAGAATGAATGAAGAATCGATCAGGGAGATCGAATTGCCAAATTCATTTTGTGCCCCTCCGTAATAGGTTCCCCATTGGCGAACTCCAGCATCATTGAACTTCGCAAAAAAAGCATCAAAGCTTCCCCCTATGATCTCCTGATATGCCCCGGCAGTAGAAATTCCGGCGGACGAAATTGTGTATCCTGATATCAATAAATCTCCATTTTGAAGCGAAACACAATCGAGCGCGCCATCAATAAGTGTCCCTCCATAATAAGTCCCCCACTGCCGTACGCATGATGTGTCAAATTTTACAAGGAATCCATCATAATTTCCTCCAATTGTTTCCTGGTGTGACCCTGAGGTTGAAATATTATTTGCAGAGGAAGTTCTTCCATAAACATAGATCTGGTCAGTGGAATTATTGCTGCATCTAAATTCAGCCTCACTCCCATTTCCTCCATAGTAAGTTCCCCATTGTCTTACCCCCCCAGGAGTAAACAAAACAATAAATCCATCATTCGCATTGGATTTCGTCTCCTGATGGGATCCGGGAGTTGAAATACCTGAATCTGAATAAGTTGTGCCCGACATGACCACACTGCTATTTCCCATTACTTTACACCCCCAGTTATCATCGATGCCAGTTCCTCCGTAGTAAGTGCCCCACAACCGAATACCATCAGATGTGAATTTCGCTATGAAAGCATCATATGCCCCGCCGAATACCTCTTGGTGAGCACCAGGAGTTGAGATATTATTCACAGAATTGGTGGTGCCTGATAAAAAAATATTCCCACCTGGATCATATGCACACCACGCATTAAAGTCGTTGGAACTTCCACCATAATAAGTTCCCCACAAGCGGACGCCCTCCGAATTGAATTTGGCTAAAAAAGCGTCATCATTCCCTCCAATCGTTGCCTGATGAGATCCTGTTGTCGCTATATTGGAACTTGATGCCGTTTTGCCAGATACATAGAGATCCCCTCCTCCCATGATACATTCACGAATCTCATCAAGACCACTTCCCCCACAGTATGTAGCCCATAACCTGTCAGGAACCGGATCCACCACCAGCGTCATTCCATTTGGGATAGGTTCCACTATGCTGACTCCAAAGAGATTCTCCCCGATCCGGTAAAACCGGGCTTCCGCCTTTCGGTGGTCCCCTTCATCCAGCAGGTAACTTTCAGGGATGGATTCCTTCACCGTTCCAAAAACGGTCTCAAGCAACAGGGTTTCATCCGATTCCGCAATTGACAGGGGGCCTTTGATGCGCAGGGTGATGGCACTCAGATCTGCACCTGGATGGAGGATGAAGTTGTATTTGAATCCCGTGGCCTCATCGTATACAAACTCCAGGTCAACTCCCGGATAGATCCCCTCATACACCACTTTTTGGTAATGCCGCACAAAAGTGACCCCCTCTGCCGGTGTGCCTGTAGTGTAATAATTCAAGAAATCGGAAGAGGCTCCGGATGCCGTGATCCCGCAGGAGGGATCGGCTCCGATCAGATCAAGGTCGATGCGGTGGAAGCGGATCTCAGATGCTGGATGCCGGATGCCGTCACGCCAAGGCGTGATCTCCTCTTCGCTCCGAGATGCCGGACACCCGAATTCAGAAGTGGAGTCTGCTGACATATCCGGATAGGTCACCGAATAGAGGTCATAACTGAAACCTCCACGGCGAAGTTGGACATTCATCCCGGGATTGTTCAGCAGGAACAGCACATCCGGGTTCGGGAGGTTATCCTGGTCAATGATCTGGCCTTTGTTCTCAATGAACGATACTGTTTTTTTCGAAGCTACCAGGTTTTCAGGTACTGTCTCGGAAAATCCGGAAACTAG
>Ga0172367_10006320_pt1 | contig 13974 bp, 12 predicted proteins | sample Lak10m_FD_114542 | JGI IMG/M metagenome (GOLD analysis project Ga0172367, IMG submission 114542) | Freshwater microbial communities from Kabuno Bay, South-Kivu, Congo - kab_022012_10m | ecosystem: Environmental > Aquatic > Freshwater > Lake | place: Democratic Republic of the Congo: South-Kivu... | reverse complement strand
ATGCTCCCTTTTACACCGTAAAAGGCCTTGGGGTTATTTTGGCCAATGGTTAATACTCCAGAAAACTTTTGAATGGATCCCGTTGTGGTTGTGATTAGATCTTCATTTCCAAATCTTCTGTTTTGAAAGCCATAGCCCCCTAGGACTATGCAGGAGAGAAAGAAGTATTTATCTTGAACGCTTGTCGCTCCGATTCCGACATTCAATAAAAGGGATTTAAATTCTCCTTGAGTCATACTGGCATCAGTCCCATAGCCAACTTGGTATTCTGAGGGTATGAGAGCTGTTGCGTCCGAGAAGGAGTGTTGATCTGCTGCCAGCGAAAAAAGCAGGCTCATACCAGGAGATGTTTGGATTGAGGATTGAAATAGGGCCGCCGATAAGGAAAAACTATTTGGAAACAAAACATAATAAATTTCAGCGGCGCTACTGGTCAGGTTCATCGTCGGTTTTTTTATTTGCGTAGGAATGATTGTCGACCCTTGCGGAGGCGTCAAATCCTCCAGATGGACGCCCGAATAGGAGCTATAATTCCCGGATACAAACCATTGGTCGCTTGCGCCAACGGGAAAGAAAAGGCGGTAGTCCTTAAATTCAGTATGGCCGTACCGAGTTTGTTCTTGTTGGGATTCACCGCTGGATGACCCAAAAAATGCCGAGACTCCCCACAGACTTACCGTGAGACCATATCGACCGTTCGAATTCGGCGCATATTTAAGAGAGGACTCCGTTCCAGCTAATGGGATTGCTCTTAAACTAAAATAATTGACTGCCGATTCCAAAGTCACAGAATTACCGTGGGCCGCCTTTTCAACAGAAGCTTTCGCGATCTCTGAGTTGAGCAGAAGGAGATATGTGGTTTGAGACAGAAATTTCCAAAAGGGATTCATTTTTTCAGGATGTCTCATTCCTTTTAAATTATCAAGTCAGTCAATAGCTTTAAAAAAATATCGTCTGGAACTCGGGTTAATCTGCCCATTGGCATTCCATAAATACTAATTCTCTTTTTTAAAACTTTTAAATCCAACTAATATAGTCCGTCCCGATAAAAAAGTGTATGAATTGCGAGGAGATTTTTCATTCTGCCTGACGAGGCCCGACGAAGGACTAGCCACGAGCTAATTCGATGAGGGCCTCATCAGGCAGAATGAAAAAGATCAAGTAAGTTGTGCACTTTTTTTATCGGGACGGACTATACAAACCATATTTAATTCGTATCCCATCGTTGGCCGCGTCGTCACTTTGTGCGACGGAGAATTTCTTTGTTCTTTTGGCTGTCCTATTTTTTAAAGGCTTTTTCATTTTTAGTTTTCTGCCTGTTTAATTCTTGTTTAAGGAGTTCTTTTGAAAGGGGTTCAAAGGCCTTCATTCTTTTTTTCTTTTCTTTGAAGGCATTTTCTTTTTCTTTGAGGATTTTGGGAAATAGTTTTAAGGCTTTGTCTATTAACTTTAAAGTTTTTTTATTTTCTGCTGAAGTCATAGACCTTGCCTTGTGAGAATGATTTAATAAACAGTTCTTGCTGTTTCAAAGGAAGTAATTCAAATTCCTGCCGACTCATCAGTTTTTTAGGGCTCTTGCCAGAATTATTAAAAATATGCCACTCAGTTGCAAGAGGGCGATAGAGATTCCAAAAGTTTTCAAAACATCGAGGGTGACGTCGATGTACAGACTCAGTGGGTATGTTGTGCCCTCCCATTTGAACTCTTTTTTTAATACGCCCAATGTTTTTCTTCACATTATCTAAATATAAAAAATAAATGATAACTTCATATTCAAGTGAATTGGCTTCATTTAATAAGTGAGCCCATGTTCTACCCGATAAAGTGGATTCAAAGCTGAAGCTTGTTCCTTTTGCGAGTTGATTTTTAATTTCTGTAATAAGAACGCGACCGGCTTGAAAAGATGCCTTTTCAAAATCCAGAGGGGCAATGCCTGAGGCAATGAGATCAGGGTTTAAAAATACAGAATTTTGTTTTGTACGTAGAAAGTAACTCTCGGCGAAAGTAGTTTTACCAGATCCATTAGGACCTGCTACAATTTCAATTAACTTTTTAGTAGGTGTAGTTGTTTTAGGAGGCATATCCCCATTTTCTAAATTGATCTTTTAACATAGGATCACTCTCAAAAGATTTAAAAAATAAGTACTCAGGAGATAAATCGAGCTCTGATCCCCAGCAAATTGTATAATCAACATTGAAACTTTTAAAATCATCAAGATTATTAAGTCTATAAAAAACATTTAGTTGGGGGCGCAAAATGAGATCACTTAAGTCTACAATTCCCTGTTTGCCGTTATTGAAGTAAATTTGGATTTTGTAGTCAGAGAGATAGTTAGCGCTAAGGATTGTTAACATTTTAACGAACATGAAAATGAGGCGGGTTGTGTTCGTTAAAATTCATGAAAATAATAATTCCTAAAAAACGAGAAATCTCTGGCATCAACTTTACTTTATTTTAAGGGTTATTTTAAAGACTATAAGGAGATAATAAGTTGATAAGAGAAGAATATCAATTTGGTGCGCGGAGAGGGACTTGAACCCTCACGCTTGCGCATACGCCCCTCAAACGTACGTGTCTACCAATTCCACCATCCGCGCATTTTTCTTTAAAACTTCAAACTCTTTTAAACTAACTCCATCCTAGTGCTTAACTTCATTAAAATCTTCTCAATATTAGGTTAGGGGGTTGGGCCTGTCAACCTTGTTGCAAAATGAAAAGTCCTTTCGGACCCAGGATATTCTTGCAAAATTGAAAGTCGAAGTTGATTGCCGCTCAGCTTCCTGATAAATCGAGCCATGCTTCTTTCAGATCTTGATTTTTCATATCCATCTTCACTCATTGCGACGGAGCCATCTCGCCCTTCTCGAATCATGGCTGTCGATATCGGAGTCACTGCGGACTCAACCCTGCTTCCGCAAGAATGGTCTATGGGTGAACTTTTGAATTTTTTTAGAGAAGGGGATGTTTTGGTTTTGAATAATACCCGTGTTTTGCCACGTCGAATTTTTTCGCTTCCTCTGGAGCAAGCGGGGGAGCGAGGGGAAAGGGATGCCCTAGAAATTCTTTTTCTGAAAGAGCATGAGTCGGGAGTTTGGGATGTCTTATTTCCCTCTAAGAAGTATAAAATAGGCGATCATATTCTTTTACCTGAAATTTCGATGGAGCTCATAGAAAAAGGACGCCCTCAAAAAGTCCGATTGAGTCAACCCGTGAAAGAAGAATATTTTTCTAAGTATGGCGAGTTGCCGCTTCCGCCTTATATTCAAAAGGCTCGGGCGCGTCGACACAGCCAAGAGGCTGATCAAGATTGGTACCAGACAGTCTTTGCGAAAGTTCCTGGGAGTTTCGCAGCTCCAACAGCGAGTCTGCATTTTCAAAAAAAGGACCTTGACGATTTGCAAAAAAAGGGAGTCGTTTTGGTGGAGCTCACTCTCCATGTCGGGCTGGGGACTTTTTTACCAGTAACGGTGGCAGATCTTAATGATCACAGGATGCATGAAGAGTGGTTTGAAGTCCCAGATCCTACCTGGCAGGAGGTCGTTTTGGCAAAACAGCAGGGCCGGCGCGTTTTTGCTCTTGGAACGACGGCGACGCGGGCTTTGGAATCCGTAGCGTTGGGCAAAATTTCCGGGGAGGGGAGATGGGGAAATACGGACCTGTTAATTCAGCCTCCTTTTCAATTTCAGATCGTAGATGTGTTATTGACCAATTTTCACCAACCGGCAAGTACTTTGCTTGCCTTGGTATCTGCCTTTGCGGGTTTGAAATGTGTTAAAAAAAGTTATGAATGGGCTATCGCTCAAAAATTTCGTTTATTTAGTTATGGAGATCTTTCTGTATGGATAAAACCAACTTCAATGAAACGCAATTAACTGACGGTACTCAGTCCGTCGGGCATTTTAAAATTCATGCCCAGGTGGGGAATGCACGCCGAGCCACATTGACCACGGCCCATGGAGAAATTGAAACTCCTGTTTTTATGGCCGTAGGAACAAAGGCAACCGTGAAAGCCATGACTCCTGAAGAGCTTCAAGAGTGTGGGACTCAGGTCGTACTTGGAAATACTTATCATTTGCATCTTCGCCCTGGAGAAAAGCTCATTCAAAAAATGGGGGGCTTGCACAGGTTTATGAATTGGCAGGGACCCATTTTGACGGATAGTGGAGGTTTTCAGGTTTTTTCTTTGTCGCAGCTTCGAAACATGAGTGAGGAGGGAGTAGAATTTCGATCCCATTTAGATGGGGCAAAATATTTTATTTCTCCTGAAAAAAGTATGGAAATTCAAATGGATTTGGGGTCGGATATTATTATGGCCTTTGATGAATGCCTGAAATATCCAGCGACAGATGAAGAAGTGATGAAGTCTATGGATCTCACCTACCGATGGCTGTTGCGTTCGAAGGCAGCTATGACTCGTAAAGAAAGCTTATTGTTTGGAATTGTACAAGGTGGACTGAGTTTGAAATTTCGGGAGCGGAGTTTGGATCAGGTGACAAGTGTGGATCTTCCTGGCTATGCCCTCGGTGGTTTTAGCGTCGGGGAGCCCATTCATTTGATGCATGAATTGGTGAAGGTCGTTGGTCCGAAGATGCCGACACATAAACCGCGGTATTTGATGGGAGTGGGGACACCCACGGATCTTATCTTGGCAGTTGACAGTGGGATTGATATGTTTGATTGTGTCATGCCAACTCGAGTGGCTCGCAATGGGACTCTTTATACTTGGCAGGGAAAAGTCAGTATCAAACGCAATGAATATCGTGAAGATCCTGGCCCTTTAGATCCTGAATGTGATTGTTATACTTGCAAAAATTATTCAAGAGCCTATTTGCGTCATATGTTTATGAGTGGCGAGATTCTGGGGTCGCGATTGAATTCAATCCATAACATCTATTTCTATATGAAGCTGATGGAGAGGTCCCGTGAGGCTATAGCTCAAGGGACTTGGAATGAATTTCGAGATTTTTGTTTGACGCGTTTCGCAAAACATTAGTTTCTCTTCCTTGGCGAGACGGCGCGGAGCCGTATCTATTGCAACTTACTAGCAAAAGTGGTGGATTGCCTCCTTTGGAGGAATTCATGATGTTGAATATCAGTTTAATACCGCAAGCCATGGCTCAAGCAACTCCCGTTGCAGCTCAACCAACTATGTTGGAAAATATGGTTCCTATTTTGGTGATGGTGGGAGTTTTTTATTTTTTCATCATTCGCCCACAGATAAAAAAACAAAAAGAACAACAGACTTTCTTGAGTGGCCTTAAAAAAGGCGATGCTGTTGTAACGAATGGTGGGATTTTGGGAATCATCAGGGATATCAATGAGAAAATTGTTTCCTTGGAAATTGCTGACGGGGTGCGTGTTAAGATATTGCGCTCCCAGGTTGCAGGTGCTTATAATTCTAGTTCAAGCGAAAGTAACAGCAAAGGATAAACAACATGGACAGTTTGAGATTGCGTTCGGTTCTTGCCACTTTGGGAGTGCTCGTTGCAGTGATTTTAGTAGTTCCCAACTTAGTGGATCTTTCCAATAAATGGTGGTTCACCAAAACCAAATTAAATTATGGCCTTGATATTCAAGGTGGTTTGCACCTTGTTATGGGTGTTGATGTCGATGGAGTCGTTGCTGAAAGTACAACTCGACTGACCGCGGATTTGAAGAGTCAATTTGGGAAAGAGGGTATTGCCATCACTGAAATTTCTGCGGGCAAGGCCGAGCAAGGTGAGATTATCATCACGGCGGGGGACGCTCCCAATCTTAAAAAAATTCAAGCTTATATGGGAGAGCATTATCCTACCGCATTGCAAGAGATGGCGGCTGCAGACCTTAAAATTACCTACCGTTATTTTGATATTTATTTGCGGGAATATTCGCAAAAAGTGATTCATCAAGCCATCGAAACTATCCGGAATCGGATTGATGAATTTGGTGTTGCAGAGCCGTCTATTTCTCAGCAGGGCGCGAATCGCATCTTAGTTCAATTGCCTGGAATGGCCGATGCGGAAAGAGCGAAACAATTGATCAATACCACTGCAAAATTAGATTTTATGATGGTATCAACTGAGAAATCCCGCGAAGAGCTTCAGGCTCTGATCAGTGAAGCCGAAAAAACGGGCAATTATAGCATGACAACATTAAAATATGGGGAATATGTTGCAAAAATAAATGCAGATCTCAAAGGAAAAATTCCTGAAAAAACAGCGGTGTATTTTCAAAAAAGTGAAAATACAGCCAAAATGGAAGTGGGTTCGGTACCCTATTTGTTGAAACTAGATACAAATTTGGGTGGAACTGATTTGAGTGATGCTTCGATTGGTTATGGACAATATCAGGAACCTACGGTTCAGCTGAAATTTAATACAGCGGGAGCTACTAAATTTGCGGATTTGACAGGTGCTAATGTGGGCCACCAGATGGCAATTGTGCTAGACAAAGTCGTTAAATCGGCACCAAATGTTAATGAGCGCATTGGTGGAGGTAGTGCCGTAATTACTTTGGGGGGATCAAGGGATCGAGATACAACTATGAATGAGGCAAAAATGATTTCAACAGCTCTCCGTGCGGGAGCATTGCCGGCTTCTTTGGAACAGTTGGAAGAGCGCCGAGTGGGCCCTACTTTGGGATCTGATTCTATTCAACGTGCAAAAATGGCTTCTTATATTGGAGCAATTTTGGTTATTCTATTTATGTTTGTCTACTACAAGCAAATGGGTGTGATTGCCAATATTGGTTTGGCGATCAATATTATGTCTGTGTTCGCATTGTTGACTTCTTTGGGTGCTACTCTGACCTTGCCTGGTATTGCGGGTATTGCATTGACAGTGGGGTTTGCCGTGGATGCCAATGTATTGATCAATGAACGCATTCGCGAAGAGTTTCATTTGGGGACGGGCCTTCGGATGGCTCTGCAGGAGGGGTATAAAAAGGCGATGTCAGCAATCATCGATGCTAACATTACAACAGCGGCAACAGCTGTGATTTTGTTGTATTTCGGAACAGGGCCAGTGCGAGGGTTTGCAGTGACTCTATTGATCGGAATTGTTACGACACTTTTTGCTAATGTCTTTGTTTCTAAAGTGATTGTAGATCAATTGGTATATCGTTGGGGCGTTAAAAAATTATCGGTTTAGATTTGTAAATTAATCTTGTGGAAAAAGGATGAACACATGAAGCAAGCGCATGATTATGGACGTTTTGATTTTGTCGGAAAAATTTGGTTGTTTGGTGGCATTTCTTTAGTTTTGACGATGGTTGGCTTATTTTATTTGATGATCCATGGACTTTCCTATGGAATCGACTTTCGCGGCGGAACAGAAATTCAGGTAAAATTTGATGGTGCTGTTACCATAGATGAAGTTCGAAGCTCCATAGAAGGGCTTGGACTCGGTGAAGTAGGGGTTCAAAGTTTTGGCGAAGGAAGTGAATTTATCATTCGTTTCCAAGGTAAATCGGGCCAAACTGATAAAGAGACCAATGAGATTTTGAATAAGTCCATCTCTTCGATGAAAAATGCTATCAGTGAAAAATTTGCTGTGCAAAAGCCGGATTTTCGTCGAATCGATACAGTGGGACCTCAAGTCGGGGCTGAGTTGAAGCGCAATGGATTTTTGGCGGTCTTTTATTGTCTTCTGGTGATTTTGATTTATGTCGGTTTGCGCTTCGACTATAAGTATGCACCAGGTGCTGTGCTATGCTTGTTCCATGATGCTGTAATTACATTGGCGATCTATGTGATGATTGGGAAAGAAGTAAATGTTCCAATCTTGGCGGCGGTAATGTCACTGATCGGTTATTCTCTCAATGATACTATCGTTGTTTTCGATCGAATTCGTGAGACGGAACACCACGAAAGTGAGAGAGGGATGGTCTATGTCATTAATCGAGCTATTAATGATATGTTAGGCAGAACATTGATTACCTCAGGAACTACTTTCACTTGTGCTTTGTCCTTGTTATTTTTTGCTGGCGGTACAGTTGCAGACATAGCTTTGGTGATTAGTATCGGGATTTTCTTTGGAACTTATTCTTCTATTTATGTTGCGGCTCCATTTGTCCTCTTTCTTGACAAATTTCGTTTTAAATCACCTGTTGCTGCGAAAGTTTAAAATCCATGCAGCCCCTTTGGAAAAGAAATTGCCTCGAAAGCAATGAGGCCAAAGCTTTAAATGGGGGGCTCTCTTTACAAATATCCCAGAGCCTAGGTCAACAAATTCCGTTATTAATTTTAGAACTTTTGCATGGTCGTGGTTATACGAATGCCGAAACGATTAAACAAATATTATTTCCAAAACTGACAGATATTCGAGATCCTTTTGTGATGAAAGGAATGAGTGTGGCTGTGGAACGCTTGGTGCGGGCTTTCAAAGAAAAAGAGAAAGTTTGTATCTATGCTGATTTTGACCTGGATGGAACATCTGGATGTGCACTTCTCTATCGAGGGCTTCAGGGCTTGGGTTTTGAAGAGCTGCACTATTATCAACCGAAGCGCCTTTCCGAAGGCTATGGATTTCATAAGGAAGCTGTTGAGGACTTGCATGGGCAAGGAGTACAAGTGATTGTCACTGTCGATGTGGGAATTACGGCATTTGCAGCTGTGGATCGTGCCCGAGAATTAGGGGTGGATGTTATTTTAACAGATCATCACTTGCCTGTAGATCAAATGATTCCCCAGGCCTATATCGTGGTCAATCCCAATCAGGGGGATTGTCCTTCAGAGTTGGGTTATTTATGTGGGGCAGGCGTTGCTTTTTATTTATTGAGAGGTCTGAAACGGGCCTTTAGCGAAGATCCCCACTTGCCTAAAAATGATTTTGATTTACGGTCGGTATTGGAGTTTTTTACTATTGCAACTTTGACAGATATGGTTCCTCTTATCGATGATAATCGGATCTTGGTGAAATTGGGCTTAAAATCCCTTGAGAATACGACAAAGCCTGGATTGCGTGTGCTATTTGATGAATTGGGAATGAGTGGAAGACCATTAACAAGTCAAGATGTGGCAATTCGATTTGCGCCCAAGTTGAATGCGTTGAGCCGCATGGAATCTGAAATTTTACCAGTGGATATCATGTTAGAGTCGGATTGGAAGAAGGCCGCGGAGATGGTTGCATTTGTAATGGAAAATAATTCGACTCGAGTGCAGTTGCAGGCGGAGGCCGAAAAGGAGGCTCTGGAATTGCTGAAAGATTGGCCCCATGAGGATTTTGTTTTTGTAGCCTCTCAAAAATTTCACCGGGGAGTTATAGGTTTGATTGCAACAAAACTTTCTCAGACTTTCAATAAAGTATCTTTAGTGGGAGCTTTGGGGGAAGACGGTATGATCGTAGGTAGCGCCCGGTTGCCCGGTGGTAAAGAAATTTCATTGATTGATGTTTTAAGTTCAGGTCAGCAATATTTATCCCGTTTCGGAGGGCATATGGCTGCTGCTGGTTTTGAGCTAGCGTCTCACTATTCGGAAAAATTTGTTAGTGATATTCATCAGTTTTTTCAAAGGCAAAAAATGGGTGAAGCTCAACCTTTGGAATTGGAATATGATTTAGCCACATCTTTATCTTTGATAAATCAGCAAATTCTCAACTGGCATGATTTTATGGGTCCCTATGGGACTGGATTTCCTATTCCGATCTTTCGTTTTGATCGAGTTTTTATTTTGCAATGTAAAGAGCTGAGGGGGGGACATTTGAAATTAAAACTCAAAGACTCTTTTGGGTTGACACAAGTGGATGCCCTTTTATTTTCACCCACAGCCCGACAGAGGCAAGTTGCCATGGCGTCCATGGAGGCAGTTGATATCTTGGGTGAGTTGCAGTGGAATTATTTTGCAGGTCGAAAAACAATGCAAATTCTAGTGAAAGATGTGATTGGGTCATGTTCTTAAAAAAATATGTTGTTTTACTTTCAGCGGGATTGGATTCTTCGACGAATTTATATGCAGCTCATCGCGAAGGTAAAGTACTCCTTGCATTGAGTTTTGACTATGGTCAGCGGGCGGCCATCAAAGAAATTCCTAAAGCCCAGGACTTAGCTCAGAAGTTGGAAATTCCTCATCAAACTGTGAGTTTGCCGTGGATGGGACAATTTTCTGGATCGGCGTTACTGAATACAGAAAAGAATGTTCCTACAGGTTCGGATATTTCCATAGATGATTTTGAAATTTCCAATAGAACCGCAAAGGCAGTTTGGGTGCCTAATCGGAATGGGATTTTTTTGAATATTGCGGCTGGATTTGCAGAAAATTTAGGCGCTGATTTTATAGTGCCAGGATTTAATAAAGAGGAGGCCGCGACTTTTTCTGACAATTCAGAGGACTTTATGAAGGTCTTGGACCAGAGCTTTTCTTTTTCTACAGCCAATAAGGTAAAAGTAGCTTGTTTTACCCAAGGGATGGATAAAACAGAGATTGTTGGATTTGCAAAAAAATTAGGTTTGGATTTTAAAATGCTTTGGCCTTGTTATTTGGCTGGCGATGAGTGGTGTGGTAAATGTGAGTCCTGCCAGAGATCATTGCGAGCTATGGTGGCCCAGGGAGTGATTGTTTGATGAAAACAAAATTTATTGAAAATAAAATGCATTACTCCGGAAAGCAACTTTCTCCATTGTATGCTTATCTTGAGCATCAAATAATGGGAAATTCAATAGTGTCTTGGATGGGTTCCTGCAATGTAGGATTTGAGGATATGGTGGATGGGGAAGATTTTTTGGAGAAATCGACAATTGCTGGCGATGAAATGTTGCACTTTATCGTGGAAGCTTTTGATCGTGATTTGTTTTCTGCAGTAAGTTTACAGAGAATTTTGGCAGGTCAAATTAAAGATTATCTACAATCTTTACTTAAGAATTCAGAGGATTCAAAGTTTATTCATCGTAAAGGGGATGACCTTTTTTGGAAAGACGGAAAGATGAGCATAAGTATTGCCAGTCGATCCGCCATTTCGGTGCAAATTCATTTTGCCATTAATTTGACCAATGCGGGGACTCCCGTTAAAACGGCCAGTTTGCAAGATCTTGGAATTTGTGATATTCGCAAATTTGCGACAGACGTCATGCAAAACTTTGCAGAGGAGTATCTTGATGTTTTGCAGGCGACTCAAAAAGTTCGCCCTCTCTACTAATACCAATTCCACTTACTTCGTATCCCATCGTTGCTCAGTCGGTCGCCTTGTGCGGCCTGCAGGGAGCAGGCCTCCGCGCCTCCCTCGGTCGCGCCTTGGGCTACTTTGTAATCAGAATTGGTATAATTAGGGCGACGTTGAATAGGCTTTTCAGTTTACTTCAGCTCATCTAAAATTTTTTGAAGTTCTAGGAGGGCTCTTCGATGTTTATTGCGTTCAAGGATATCTTTACTGCGATTGCTCACAAGGCTGTTACGCTGGCCAATCTGTTTTCTGAGTTCTTCCTTTAACCGTCCTTTGTGTGTTTCCAAAATGTTTTTTGGAAGTTCCTTAATGAGCGAAATGAAGGATTCACAATCGAGATTTTCTCCGGCCAAAATCAAAAGTTCTAATTGTTGATCTTCGGTTTGTTCGCGCCACAGAGTTTGGCTATCTTGAAAGGCCAAGTAAAGTGGAGAGTCCTTCTTCTTTAAGTTAAGGAGAGAAGGTGCGTATATATTAGAAATATCTGATTCTGAATTGAAAAGACTCCATAAAATGGGTTTCATTTTGTCAGTGCCGCGAATTTCAGCTGATAAAATAAAATTCTTCCATAAATCAGGATGCGCAGAATCTCGTGCAAGGAGTGCAGCTTCTTCCTCAAATCGCAACGCCAACAAACTTCGAAAAAGAAAGCGAGAGTCTGGGTCTAAAACAATAGCACCTTTCTGCGTAAAGTCCTTTTTTAGAATAGGGAGAACTTGTTTCAATAAATCATTTTTCCGCAATTTAATCAGAAATTTGTAATCCTCGCTGATATATTGTCCAAAGGTTTCAGCTATTAAATTTCTAAGAAGACCCACTACGGGTCGAGTATCACATTCTCCTGTCTCTGAAGTACATTCGAAGAATTTGCCGACGGAACTGGCTTTTTTACCATTATCACACTGGGCAGTATAATTTCTTAAAAGTGATTCCATTTCAGGATTGGCATTGAGAATGGTCGCCGTATAGGCACGATAAAGATCATTGTTATCCCAACGGCAAAAGCTTTCTTTAAATAAGAGAGTTGCACATTTATTATTTTGAATTTTTATTAGGTCTGCAAAATCAGCAACTCCCTTTTCTGATGAAATAGAGATTGGGCATAGGATTTCGAAATAATTCGCTGTCAAAAAATCCAAGGTTTTCGTTTTTAGATCAGTAAAAAATTGATTGCGAGCGAAATCCTCAACCTGGGCAGCAGATAATAATTGCTCCGTCTCCTTGGCCGCACTGTTGTTTCGGTAGCTAAATTTCCATTTTACTTTGATTTGTTGGGCAAAATCATTTGTACCAGCTTTAAATTGTGGTCGAACTTCCACGGCAATTTCACTGATACGAGGAGAATTCTTTGAATCTAACTTCTGGCGGCCTTGCCAAACAGTTTTTGTAGAATCGGGAGTTAACAGGACCTCCAAATGGGGGTCTATCAACGGAATATCTCCTCTATCTGGTTCTGACCAGTGGGTAGGCATCAAGAGGGCTAATGAATGAGTTATTCGGTCTTCCGAAGAAGTCCTGGAAGTGCGACTTCGTGGGGGTTTTTCGTCATCCAAGTCCCTTTCAGAGAGAGATTTTGGAGAGGTGGGAGTCGAAAATCCAATGCGCAAAATACTGTGAGTTACTGGATTTTCCCAAAAACCCTGAATGAAAGTACCCTGGGGATCGCTGGGATCTTGGGGATGATCCACATTTCGGGCATTTTTACCAATGAGTCGACTACCTTGATTGCAGGCCGTCAAGCAAAGTAAGGCAATGTTGCTAACAAGTAATAGGGTCCTTCGCATCAATGAACAATTTATTTTAGAAGCTGAGTCCATGGTTCCAACTTAAATGAAGAAGTGGGAATAAGGCAACTAAAGGTTTCCTTCGCTAGGGTTTTTTACTTTATTATAGGCATGATTGCAGAGTAAACTAGCGATACGTCGGTATTCAGATAGCAAGTCTAAATGAATAGAGCTCGTTTTAATTGAACTCGGGACCCCTTTATTTAACCTTTCAATATGTTTTTCGCGCAAAGAAATTTCCATTTTTGTAAGGTCTCTTTTGAGCTTAATGGCTTCGGAGCAAAGTTCAGAATTTGAAAAGGCATTGACTGCCATGGCAGCAGCTTTGCAAACAGTCGAATGCATGGATTGTATTTCAGACCAGCCCTCCCCTGAAAATTCAAGACGGAGTGCATTTTTTTTGGTTGCGAGGGTCACAAGATTGATATCAATGGCGTCAGCAGCCCTTTCTAGGTCAGATAGAAACATGATCATTTCCATGATGTTTTGCTGTACATTTCCACCATCCTTGTTGTTACGATCGAGAAGAAACATTTTGATTTCGCGATAAAGAAAATCAACTTTGTTGTCTCGTTCCTTGATGGACTCTATAACTCCAGGAGTGCTGGATTCAAACATATTGACAGAATCCGTAATCATAGAAACTACCAAATCAGCAGTTCGAAGAATTTCTCGACTAGCGTAGGAAGTTGCAAGGGCGGCACTGCTATAACTATTGAGCCCCACAAATTCAACTCCAAACTGATCTTCTTTTTTGGGAGGAAATAATTTTTCTATAAATCGAGATCCTGGCTTAATAAATGGATAAAAAAGAACGGAAGAAATCAAATTAAAAACTAAATGAGAGTTCGCAATAATTCGAGAAGAACCAACCTGCGCATAGGTTAGAAGGGCAACAAAGGGAGTTGTAAAGGGAAAGAATAGGAGTACACTAACCGTTTTATAAAAAAAATGGGCCCAAGCCACTTGTTTTCCAACATAATTAGCGGTGGATGCTGCAAGAATTGCAGTGGAAGTGGTCCCGATATTGGCCCCATAAACCCATAGGATAGCATCT
>Ga0172367_10006319_pt1 | contig 13974 bp, 10 predicted proteins | sample Lak10m_FD_114542 | JGI IMG/M metagenome (GOLD analysis project Ga0172367, IMG submission 114542) | Freshwater microbial communities from Kabuno Bay, South-Kivu, Congo - kab_022012_10m | ecosystem: Environmental > Aquatic > Freshwater > Lake | place: Democratic Republic of the Congo: South-Kivu... | reverse complement strand
TTCAGGCATTTCTGGGTCTCTATCACTCCAAAAATCTTCTATCCATTTATGAACATTAGTTCCTAGTTTAGTTGACTTGTTTGCCGCTCCAGTCCATTCTGCCTCTATCACGGAGGGATCTACCCCTCTTTGCCTTGCCTTTTCCTTTATCCAATAATCCCTTTGAAAAGGTTCCTTGAAATTTTTCAGAAGAGTTGTTACAGAATCAAATTTTTTACCAGAATAAAAATAGCTATGAGATTCTTCCTCGAATATAAAATTTGGGTCCTGAAAAACATTTAATTTTTCCTCTATTCTCGCCCTCTCCTTAATTAAAAAATCATTCATTTATTATCAAATAAGAAAGTGAAAAATAGACCAGATAGATGCTATAGGTAAAATGAGAAAATAGAAAATAGCCCATAAAAAATTGAATCTTTTGAATAGAAAATAATACACAACAAGATATGACTCGTTGTTTGTCGTTTCTATGGGATCTATCGAAACTGTTATCATTTCCTCAAGTCCAACTTTTCTAAAATAGTCGTTTAACGGTTTTATATTTTCGAAAACAAAAGAGGGTCTAACCTCCATCGGTAAATCTCTGGACATAGTTACCTGTGGCGGAAGATTTATTACAGTGTAAATCCGACAAAGCCAATCGTATCTTAGTCCCTTTCTGGTCCAAATTACATCGCTAGCTGCTTCACTTTTTACTATCTTCCTATATTTTAGATATACAAAAAATTCCCTTAGTGCTTTAAACATAATCTTTTATTTTTATATTATGGATATGTGCTATTGTTTCTTCATTTTTTTCTTGATCTTAGCTCTAGCTCTTCTTATTCTAGTAGCTATCGATCTTTTTTTAATACCATACTTGACAGCAATGTCCTTGTATTTCATACCGTTTATTTCACGGTCGACCATTATGTCGCGATAAAGTTCAGGTAAGGATCTTATCTCGTCTATAACAGAATCGTAAACGGAATCTATACAATTCTCTTCATCAAAGAAAGCATATTCACTTCTTTCCTCTAGAGTATATTGATCGCCCAGAAACGATTCAAGTTTACTAGAATGAAAATCCATCTCCTTCTCATTTTGAGAAACGTATTTATTTCTCGACTTTATTACAAGAAGGCTTTCATTCCTAGCTATGTTATAACACCAGGTTGAGAAATTACCTCTTTCATCATCATATTGATCTATCTTGCTCCATATTTTAGACATGGCGTTAATGAAGGCATCCTCCGCTAATTCTCTATCCTTTAAAATAACAAAGCAGTGATTCAGTAGACCCGGTTTAAGTCTCTCAAAAAGATCTCTAAAAGATCTCTCGTCTCTGCTAAACATGAAATTTTCAGCTAGCACCTGGATGTTGGTTTCATTTTTTTCTTTTATCATCTACCTAATATATTTACTGGTTTACAATTTGGCCAATTCAATTCCACCTCTTAGTAGAAACGAAAGTGACTCACTTTTCCTATACAGTTCCGTAAAAACTACCCTTTTTATGGCAGACTGTATGATTAATTTGGAGCATTCAAAACAGGGGGAAAGAGTAACATATAATGTTGATCCAACCGAGCTTTGCGTGCTTTTGGCTAATTTAGTTATTGCATTTGCCTCTGCATGAAGTACCCACGATAGGGTATTTCCACTTACATCCTCACAAACATTTGGAAATCCCGTGGGTGATCCATTGTATCCATCGGATATTATGGATTTGTTATTCACCATCAGGCATCCAACTTGAGCTCTTTTACAGTGGGAATTTCTTCCCCATGAATTAGCCATCTCTAGATAGACTTCGTCCATTTTTCTTTCCTTATCATTATCACCATATATCGAATCACCAGTTAAAACGATATATTCAGATTCGTTTACCGGTATGATTCTCCATTTGGGATTCTCTGTAAGGAAGTCTTCTCCTATGAAATCTAGATTTGTATATGTTTTTCTTTCAGAGCTCATTCTTTCCATTAAAAAGATTATCTGCAAATATAACAAAATATTCCGCAGAAAACCCGATGGAAATTAAATTCTTTTCGAATTTGGACGGAAAGGCTCCGAAGTGCTTATGTTAAGAGGACCAGAAAGAGTGTTTGCTATTCTACTTAAAAGTGATTTAACATCCTTCATATCATTTGATGTACCCATACCTCCTGCTTCTCCACCAGACTTATCCTTTTCTCCGCCAGATCCAGATTCTTTACTTTTACTAGACTCACCAGAGCTTGCTGTTTCCGTGGTTGCGGGCTCGCTCTTCGGCGCCTCTTTTGTTTCATTTTTAGACGAGGTCTTTTCCTCTTCTTTCGGGGCAGAGGCTTGTTTAACAGGCTGAGACAATTCAGGTTTTTCCACTATCTTTTTGCTGGTATCTCCCGTTTCGTCTATCTCTTTTTTTCCTGCACCTGCTAATGCTTTCTTGGCAAGTTCTCCACCTGTACTTGAAATTTTAGAACTAATTTTTTTCGAATCTATAAACTCACTTGGAATTCCTAATTTTTCTCCGGCACCCTTTAATTTTTCTCCCAGCCCAGACTTGGATGCACCAAATGAAATGGCTTTACTTACAGTAGTTCCAGCTATCTCGGTCCCCTTTCCCTTTAATTTTCCAAGTAAACCATCAAGCTTTCCACCAGATTTTGGTTCTTTTTCCTCTTTCTTTTCTTCTCTCTTTCTTTTTTTATCCTCGTCTCCTTTCTCTTTCTCTTCTTCCTTTTTAGCCTCTTCTTTTTTAGGTGGTTTAGTACCTTCTATTAACTCGTCACTTTTTGTTTTACTGAAGGAAAAATCTGGCCCAAAATTATAACTACTTTCAAAATAATCTAGCTCCTGTTGAAGATTTTTAGGATCGCTGTAATATTCAGGATCCTCCGCTAATAATCTTTCTCTTTCCGCTTTTATCTCTTCCGCTGAGGGACCAGCAGATTTACCTATCTTATTTTCCACAGTTTCCTCCTTTACCTCATTCTTAGAATTCTTTATTTTATCCTGCAATTTTTCAAGCGCGCTTACAGCTTTTGCACGACTACCATCATCGCTTACATCCATTAAAGAATCCTCGAAGATTTCCTTTTCCAGCTTGCTTTTTAAAAGATCGATGTTATAGTCACCAAGAGGTGTTGTGACCCTATCAATGCTCTTATCATAATTTAGAACTTTATCATCAAGATCCGCCTTTAGCTGAGATACATTTTTTAAACCATCCATTAAATCAGACACGTCCAAAGGAATCACGGTAGAATCAGCAGGGAGTTTAGCAATCTCCGGTCCATTTTCACCAACAAGATAATTGCCATCGTCTTTTGTTTTACCTCCCTTTCTAAAGCTACCCTTGATATTACCGAGGGATTTCTGTATAATATCCCCTTGCTTTTTAAGATCCCCCTTAATGGAGGACACGTCCATTTTTTTAAGCTCACCTATAAGGCTATCTAAACTTCTTGACAAGTCTAGGAATTGATTTTCTTTTTCTTCGGGTGACATTACAGGGATATCCTTTATTTCTATATATTTTGATCCTGATATTACTTTCTAAAAGAGAAAACAGTGTTTTTCCCTGCCTCCGCTAATGTATCCTGATTATCAACATCTATAGCAGCGTTTAGCATATCAAGCCATATCTGAAACTCATAATATGGTATGCTCTCGATCCAAGCAGGATCTAGAGAGTGTTCTTTCCACAATCTGAATTTAAGTTCAAAGAAGTTCTCTAAGGATATCTGAAATAACGAAAAGAGATCTGAACCCTTCGGGAAAGGTAATATTAGCGGTGACCTCCCTTCCACCGCACTTCGGACAGGAAACCTTAGCTTTAGACTTTGTTCCTATTTTAATTTTCTCAGATAACTGGAATAGAAGACTGAACTCTTCCTTTGTCCAAGAATCACTTTCCCTTAGCTTGGCGAGAAAAACTGATTCGTTTAGACTCTTCCAATCTTCAAAAAGAAAAGGCGAGATCTGGATAAATGCGTCATCGAGGTCTGTTCCTTTTTTAACTAGTGAAATAACAATATCGGATATTCTTTTACTTACGCCTATACTAGGAACAAACATCTGTATATTCCTATCAAGTTTAGTGACATAAAAAGAAAAACATCTTCTTTCCTGATCATAGTGCTTCATTATCCTATCATCTATCTTGTACATAGAAAGGACACCAGTTCTGAGCTCAAAGCCATCTCTAATAGGACATTCTTTATTCTCACATGGATTATCGGGAACTAAAAATATGCTGTTTTCACCTTTGGTAAAAGTGAGATCTCTTATAGCCATTATAACAAAGAATCTATCCTCCGATTTTAGATTCTGATATGAAACAACATCCAAACCGGGAAAATCCATTCTCATGCATTTGTCAAGAATGTATCCGAGTTTCTCTTCCAGATCTAGTCTATCATCCTCGTCTATTGTTGAGAAGTGTCTTATCTCTTTAACCTCCGCAGATCTGATGGCTATTCTTGTACCATCAGGGTAAAAAAGACCCCCAGATGGCAATATGCTCATTGGTAGGTTTTTCCAACCTATCTCGCCAGGCTGTTTAGGTTCCTCCCTTCTATTCCGAGGTACCTCTGTGGAATAAATTTTTCTCTCAACTCTACCTAACGATGTCGGGGTATCAGTCTGTGTAAAGACTGGTTGTGGTTGCTGCTCTTGAAAATTACTCTGATGATTTACACTATCTGCTGCAGGGGCTTCCACCTGTGCTGCAGATTCCTTTTTACTAGCGATTGGATCATCATAGACAAATCCACTAGAGGATTCTTTGCTTCTGAGTATTTCTTCTGGGGATAAATTTAATGACATAAAGAATCTATTATAAATTATATAACCTTACACAAAAAAGGACACAAATTATAGTGTCCCTTAAAAATATGTTTCCTTATCTTATAGGAAAAGATCCTCCCAATAGTCACATTTCCATGATATTGATATTGTATAAAGTCCAGATCCTTGATCGTAATCTAATTCAATCGGAGTGATTGGCGTGCTTATGAAGCAGACTGGAATTCTGATTCTTCTGAAAACATCCCCTTGTTTGTTAAATATAGATATAACCATTGATCCAACATAATCTCTCTTGAGACCCATTGCTCCAGTAAGAGGATTATAAATAAGATCCGACCACTGTCTCAAAGTTTTATAGACACTCATAGAATTAGATTCGTTAAGGTTAACTTCAAATTCCATCGTTAAATCCATATCAGTTTGAGAAGGCTCACCCCCTGCATATCTTCTAGTAGCAAATTTGTAAAACTGCTCAACGGCTCCAGCTGGCTGTATATCTACGGCCATACCAGATATGCTCTTAACCTGCTGGGTTAATACAAGTTCTCCGTTTAGTCCAGGAAGCTGCTGAACTCCTGCAGGTGTGTTTATAATAACCTCGAATTGGTTAAGGAAAACCGGTTCGTAAAGTTTTATAGCAGCTTGTGAGTTAGTATAATGTGGTAATCCAGCCATCTGTTTTTATTTTTTTTATAGGAATAAATCCTCCCAGTAATCTACTGCCCATTCCATATTATCTATTTTATAAACTTCCTCCCCGCCGTAATTAAGATTCATAGCAGAAACTGGTTTTAAAGGAAAGCAGTCTTTACATACGATTCTCTTAAAAACATCTCCTTGTTTATTGAAAATAGAGATGACTATAGAACCTACGTAATCGTTCTTAACACCCATTGCTCCAGTGAGAGGATTATAAATAAGATCAGTCCACTGTCTAAGCGTCTTGAAAACGTACATAGAGTTAGCATCATTAAGGTTGACAGTAAAACTTAAACTTATTGTCATTCCAGTGGTGTCCGGTTTAGCACCGGCATAGTTTCTTTTAGCAAATTTGTACTTCTGAGCAACCGGAGCTGGATTTTTATCTACATCAATTCCTGAAACTTTAGTTACGTGTTCCAAAAGGATAGCACCTCCAGCCACTGAAGCTGGAGGATTTATAACGACCTCGAACTGGTTTAAATAAACCGGTTCGTAGTTGCTCATCGAAGAAATCGAATTTGTAAAATGTGGTAAACCTGCCATGTCTTAACTATTTATCTTTCACTTTTTTGGATGCCAAAAATTACACGAATTGTATGAATCCTCCTGAAGCAATACCGCCCGTTCTGGTTACAGTGATTCTGTTAATGAATTTCTGTATACCTCTAGCGGGCTCAATTATAATATCTATAACTCCCATGTTCATGTCTATAATAGCTGGTGTGTTATTAGTAGCATCCATAATAGTCTTGTATGCGTAAATTCCACCTCCTGCTCTTACACCATCTAGATAGTTATCAACTAATGTTTTAATTTCAAGCCTGATCGAATCTTCGTTGAAATCAAACAAATAGTTTGAAAGGATCTGATTAACATCCGTTTCTACGCTAATTAATAGATCTCTTACGTGAACTAAGCTGAATGCAGAGTTTACTTGCTGATAAGCGGTACCGTTACCAAAGATAACAACACCAACTCCTCTTCTTCTAATTATAGGGTTTAATCCGAAAGGCTCAAGATTTCCTCTGTCCTCGTCACTGAAGTCATATTCAACACCAACTATAGTCTGTCCTGAAAGAACCCCTCTTTTTTGACCTGCTACTATCGCGTAAGGTTCACCTGTTGCGAACTTTCTAACAAAGTTGTTAGAAACAAGGGCCGCTGGTGGAACGTTTACATTTCTATTTGATTCCCTTATAGTGACATAAGGAATGTAGAAAGCTGCGAACTTAGCTCCATCTGCCTCTGAAGGAAGACTGAATGTATAAGTTGGGTTCAAGGATAAGTTACCGCCTGCTGCGATATAAGCAGTATTCAATAGAGGCTTAGGATCCGTTGCGGTTGGCGCATTAGTAAATCTAGGATCGGTAGAAGCCTGGAATTGAGCGGTAGAAGGCGCATTGATGATTGCAAGAGATTGCTGTCTCATCATAGCCAACTTACTTAGCTGATACTTAGAATTTGGAAGTATTTGTCCAGAGAAAGTGTCAATAACGTATCTGTATGTTATAGCATCCTTATTTGCAAGTGCTATAGCTAAATCAGTTTCGTATAGAACGTCCAATATCTCAGTTATTCTAGCATCAGTTCCATTTGGTCTATGTCTTTCGGTCATTGTAAAACCTTGGAAATATGTGAAATCGAAAGATGTTGTGAAGTCCTCTATGGAGGTAAATCTTTGAACTCTTAGAGGTGTTCCTGAGTAGTAAAGGACTGGTCTAGCACATGTTACTCTATAGATACCGCTAGTTGCAGTAGCAGAGACAGTTGTGATCTTGCCCAATCTTGATTGTCTAGTTCCAGCCGCATCTAAACAGATGTTCAAGTCGGTGGATACTATCCAATCGCCAACCGCTAAAGGAACATTTCCTAAAGCATCTAGCCCAATCGTAAATGTAGTGGAGTCTATTCTCGTCACAACCTCAATGTAATCGCTGATATTACCGTTTTGTGAGATTATGTCTATTTTATCTTCTGAAACTGGTAGACCCACATTATCAGATGCATAAGAAGCTCCGAAAGCAACAATATCTTCCAGACTAGAGATGTCTAAAGAGCTGTTACTATAGGTTCTAACTGCAATGTAAGGGAATCCATCTCTATCTACTAGGCTTTGATAATAAGTATACTGAATATCAGTACCCTGAGAATTTTTCCAAATAGCATCCCCGTCTGCGGTCTCGTCATAATCGTAATCGATATAAGCATCAGACATAGAATAAGAGATTAGGGCATTAGAATAACCATCTGGGAATCCAGATCCAGTTACACCAGCGCCATCTGGATTTAGTATATCATCTATTCCTATTCTATTCGCCCATCCGAATTGGTAAACATTAGTTCCGGAATTCAAGAAAGAAACAGCAGGATCAATCGGAATCTGTTGAACATAAGGCCATGGCTCAACAGTTATACCTTGAGCTCTATAGAAAGCTGTATCTAATGGATGCTGCCAAAGTATCTTAACCTCAGAGTTAGATGTTTTGGTTAAAGCTATTTTCAATTTAACAAGCTCTGTTGAATTCTCACCGCCGAATGATTGAGGAACTGATCCTGTTACTCCAGCAGGGATACTAACTTTACCTATAATGAATTTCTGATCATCCGAAGAAGATATTGTACAGAAAGTTTTAAGTGCACTTTTCTGAGATGTAGTTAAGGGAGAAGCTCCGCCTGTTCCTGTTATTATGTAATGATACCCGCCATCAAATGCAGCAGGATCGTAGGTTTGGAAATTACTAGCAGCAACACCTTTAGCTGTTGTACCACCAGTAGCTCCAAATGTTATAGTATCAAACAGGGTACCAACGTACATATTACCTCCAGTTGCGCCAGAAGCACCAGTTACGCCTATATTGTTTTCAGTGTATAGATAATCAGCCAATAATGCCTGGTCATAACTTAAGAAATCTAATCTAGGGCTTAAAAGATCCCTATCTGAAGTTAGCTCATCAATAAGGTTATTACCAACAAGATCTATCTTATAATCATTGTTACAAATATCATCAAATGCTTTCTCATCAATCGCACAGAATAGGCCTGTAGCAGCTGTGTTATTATTGACTAGCGTTTGTATGTATTGGTTAACGCCATTTAGATCAACAAAGTCGGGTATTAAACATCCAGTTTGGTAAACTAAAAGCTGAACATTTGGATTATTCAAGAAATTGTCCATTTGGCTCTTGATGAATCCATTAGCTGTAAAATACTGGCTCCATTGAGGATCTACAGATAACTGAGGATAGTTTGTCCAACTACCAGCAACAGCTATAACATCTATGAAGTAATCCTGTATGTAGTCATAAGGGTGCATAAAGCTAGGCACATTATCTGCACCATACCAATCTATAGCAAACACATTATATCCTTTTATAGGAGTAGTTGAATCTGTAGACTTTCTTATGATAACACTCATAGGTTGTTGACCAAGATTAACAAGGTTAAACAATCTGCCTTGATCTAAGAGGCTCAGAGTAGCTAAGAAATACTCAGATGATGGGAACCAGAATCTTTCCTTGTTATAGAAAGAAGAATATAATTTACTGGTTAGAATACCATTAAATTGCTCAGTGTCAATCGAGTATGATCTGTAGTCAACAAGATCTGGTGTAGCACTATCAATGTCGTTATTAAGCTTTAATAGATTTAAAGCAAAAACAGGACCCGCATTCAAACAAGTTAGTATAGATCTCTGAAAGAAAGATCCTCTATTTTCCAGGGATCTGTCAATGTCTCCGAAAACAGAAATCATTGTTGATGCATCCGGTATGTAGACCGGAGTATTGAATGGTCCCTTATTAGAGAAACCGACAACCAATCTTATCGTCGTAGACGTTAAGATTACACTGGCAGAATTGTCAAATTCTAGTGTGTAAACTCCGGATGCTCTAAATTGTGAAAAGTCAATTTTAATTTTTTGTGCCATTATTTATTTGCGATTTTTTTCTTCTTTGTCTATATATCAAACCAAATTAGAAAAAGAAGGAGGCTACATTAAGGAACTGAAATCCTTAAAGCTTTTGCCATCTTTTGTGACAGGTCCATTATTAAGCCCGCCGTTTGAATCGGATCCCTGCTGGTTAAATCCAGATTCTCCCATTTTAGATATAATCAAGCTTTTATACGTTCCCTCCATGACATCAAAAAGTTCACCGACCAGCTGATAGAAATCTCCATTCTCAAAGGCAGATGGTAAATTGACAAGAGACATAGCGACGTCATCATGCCCGGTTTGACTTGAATAGGTTCCCCTGGAATTTAAACCAAATGTAAACAATTCAGGAACTGTCCATTTTTTATCATTTACCAAAATCTTATCCGCTCTTACTAGGGTTCTAAGCTGCTCACAGTTTTTCATCTTGTTTTTCTCGTTGTATTTAATACCAACTCTAGCTGATCTGGCTGACTCTGAATGCTTAGTGTAAACAAAAAGCTCCTCGAAAAGATCCTCATCTGATAAAAACTTATCAACCAAAAGTTCCCCCTTATAATTCATTTCTAAAGCAATCTTAACGGACTCAACCCCAAATATATTTTTAACCAGTATCCTTAATATCTTCACAACTTCTTCTAGCTTTATCTCATTATCCCTCATTATACCGATCTGTATCAACCCAAAAAAGTCTCCCTCGTCATCAAACTCATCTATTCTTTCTATTGATTTTTTTGGAAGTGGAGAAACTTTAAAGATATTTATAACAGTAAAATCACCCTTGTTACCACCAGACAGGTCAACAGAGATAACGTATTTTTTCTCCCCGTCATTAGCAGTATCTATATCAAACTTAGGATGCCATAGAAAATTCTCGTAATTTATATCAGAATAATGGAATTCGTCTATTTCTTGCCAGATATATTCAATTTCGTTTCTTTTTATCTTCTGTAATTCCTGCGACCCCAATAGGAGAGTAGATGAGCTAAGAAATTGGTTACCGTATTCCTGATTGAAAAGTTCTTCAGACCCAAGGTTAGCCATCTCATTCTGTTTCCAAGCTTCATCTCTACCTGGAACTTGCCACCAATCAACTCTTATCGGATTAAAAGTGTTTTCCTTTTTCACCGCCCCCATATACATCTCGTAGAATTTATTCATACCATTGGGGGTAGATGTTATGATGATTCTAGAAACACTGGAAGAGGATACGGTTGGATAAGTGGATCTAAAGAATGCTTCCATGAAAGATGGATTGATATGAGCAAACTCGTCCATGTATAGGAAGTGTATGGTAAAACCTATACCGGATGTTTTAGTTGTTGTCTTAGCAATAACCCTACATCCGTTATCAAATCTCATAGACATCACGTTGTTTACCATCATACCCGGCTTCAAAAAGAACGGAAGACCCCTTATAACGGCCTTAATTTTATCCATCAATTCTTCCGCGGTGTCGCCAACGTTAGCAAGAATCATCGCATTCTTGTCGTGATTAAATAGAAGAAACCAGACAAGAAATACGGAAGACATTATGGATTTACCAACCTGTCTGGGTGCTAGAAAAATATTGAATCTATTAGCCTGATATTCTCTGAGAACAGACTCCTGATAGTCTCTTAGTCTTATATAGGCAAGACCCGTATCTGTCATCACTTGACAATATTGGGAGAAATATATTACATCCTTAGCACATTTTTGTATCTCGATTATCTCCTCTTGTGTGTACTCCCATAGGATATTAGATCTTCTCAGTTCAGGGTTATTGTCATGGAATGGATTATCTACACTCTTAAAATCCAGACCCTCTTCATCTGCTTTTCTTAAAAGCTCATTAACTTTAGCTGTGCTCCAATAATTACCATCATTTCCCTCCTGGGAACTTTTATCTTTGACTTCTGCCATAAAAAATTATTTAAAAAGGTCATCTTCGATTTCAAAATCCTCATTACCTTCGGGGAGATCCCCAACGTAGCCTTTCTCCTCCGCATCCATTCTTATCTTGTCCCTGGCGTTAACGACAGCATCCGGTTTAATCTCGACTGGGCTAACATCTACTATTTCTGCTCCTATTATATCTCTTAGGTTCTCCATGAGCCCTCTTGTTCCCCTCACCTTTATACCGCTACCGTCAGCTAAATGGTATCCACTAGAGGATTCGCCATGTTCACCCTGTCCTATTGCCATTCCGCCGTTGTAGTTTTTAGAATCTATGTCTCCCTTCATAACTTTATAACTCTTCTCCATCTTGTCCAAATAGGCCTGATGGTCTTTGGAAATCTGAATTACCTGCCCTTGCAGTTGAGCTAGCACTTCAAAAAGTCTGGGCGTCATATTACCCATATCTATTTCTTCCAGCAGTTTTGTAATAGCGTGCTGAGCAGTTTTCAGCTGAAACATCATAGAGGAGACGTTGAGAGAATCTATTTTTTTCCTATACTCAAGATAGGGATTATTTTCGGAGCTATTTTCCTCCAGGTAAAATTGGGCTAGGGAATCTAAAAGGGATTTAGCATCCCTCGCAGCTGATATCTTCTCCTCCTCAAAATCCATCTGTACAGATGTTTTGAGTCTAGGAAGTTCTCCTGTTCCTGTTTCTACAGAATCCAGATTTTCATCAAGAATAATAGAGTCGAGAGTTTCTTTGATCTTTTCCTCGACAACTTTGTTCATTTTAGGCTTTCTACGCGGCATAAATAAAAAATTTAACGGTTACGAACAAATCTAGGAACGTTCAGTAACGGTTTAGCGTTATCTATAATATATGCAAGTTGGCTGTCTCTTACGATATTTTGATTTAAAACTGTTGATTGGTTATCTATATCTATCATATTCTTAAACAGCCTTATGTTACTCAAATATAGAGGGGAAGTAAATACTTTATATGAATTCTGGTCGGTTCCGTAAAAAGGACTGCTAACATCATCCACTGGAGAAGAAGGAGCCTCAAATACAATCGGATACTGAAGTGCCTGAACGTACTCGTGTATTTTGACAAGTTGACTGGACTGGGCCTGAGGATTTATTGGATCGTATGAAAGAGCCCATGCTGTAATAGAAACCTGTTTATACTTATTGGAAAGGTTAACTACAACCGCATACCATTCACCATGTTTAGCTGTGAATTGGAGCGGTGATATTATCTCAAGATCGTTATTCAATCTCAGATAGAAAGCTCCCTGTTGAATGAAATTAGTTGCATCCTGCTCTATCGAACCTGAATGTATTAAATCAAAACGGAAACCTCTGTATTCCAGTCCTTCCGTGTAAAGACCACTTAAAAAGTTTCTGGATTGTGCTTTTTGCATTTTCCAAACTGTGACTCCTGGGTCAAAGTGGACGCTTCTGTTTATTGTAGTAAACGTATATTCGTCTATCACACTTCTAACTGGGTATCCTCCGCTATGATCCTCGTCTCCTTTTATAGCTACGTATCCGTTAGGATTATCAGCATAGCTAGTCCATGGGGTAAGATTGTGCTTTAGCGGATATGAAGAATACACAACATATTCATCAGTATAAGATGAAACATTTATGTTGATAATTGGGAATCCTATCCTTCTTAGCTTAGTGTCGTCATAGGCGTTTCTTAAATTCCACCATGACGTCAAAGCTAATTCCTCCTTTAACTTCAGTGAAGGTAAAACCTTATATCTGATAGCGTTTCTGTATTTAAAAGGATCATAAGTAAATTCGGAATTATCTACAAAAGAAGATTCAAGATCATAATAGTTATTTAGAACTATAGTCCAGTTGTTATTCAGATCATATCCGATTATTGAAAGATTATAGTAGATGTAAGATCTAATGGGATCTTGCGATCTAACATATGTTGTCTCATTATACTGCTGTCTCTTCGTAACTTTTTCCTCCTCACTTGTAACCTCAGCTCCAAATAACTCCTGAGTTGTAAGAGCAATACCATCAAGCTCCTCCTTGTAAGCAGGATCTTGAAAATAAGTGTTACTTTTAGGCTGGTATTTCTTGAGTTCAATCTTGAAATAAACAGGAGCATTCATAAAGTCCCTAAATAAGTAAGTTGAATTTATCTCGTATATCCTATTAGTTAAAGGAAAATATATGATGTCTCTTTTTCTAGGCTGTGATCCATTTCCAAAAATGCTTTCAAAATATCTTTTATCGATCTGTATCTCAAAAGGTTCATCAAACTGGAGACCGAATGGATCGTAATTTATCTTATTATCTGGGAATTGGTTTTGATTTACCAGAACTTTAATACATTTTTCATCAACCACATTGAAAAGAGTATATTCTTTCAATATCACATCCTTACCTCTTGCTTGGGGCTGAATCGAATAATAATTAACATCAAGTCCAAAAACTTTATTAACTATCTTACTAAGATCCTGATAAAGATTTAGAGCTCTATTTACAGCATAAGGGTTAAATGTAAATCTACAATCATCAAAAACTACAGGTCTATTAGTGTACTCGTTTGAACATCTTGGTGCTGGAGCAATGACTTTATTATCTATAGAGGCATTGCTAAGATAAACCAGGTCATATTCAAGATCAAGATCGAAATCCACAATAGTAACAGTGGG
>Ga0172367_10006318_pt1 | contig 13975 bp, 16 predicted proteins | sample Lak10m_FD_114542 | JGI IMG/M metagenome (GOLD analysis project Ga0172367, IMG submission 114542) | Freshwater microbial communities from Kabuno Bay, South-Kivu, Congo - kab_022012_10m | ecosystem: Environmental > Aquatic > Freshwater > Lake | place: Democratic Republic of the Congo: South-Kivu... | reverse complement strand
TTGTAAACAGATTTTATAAGTTCATTGCTTGTGGAGAAAGGCGAACTTCTTTTTCTTTCATAATATACGTATAATATTGTTTTTATTTTTCTCTCATTTAGAAATTCAATTGCTGGAACAAAATCACTATCATTTGAAACTAAAATTATCTGTTTGGTTTTCGGGTAGTTAACAGGAGCAGTAACCATGTCCATAGAAAGTAAAATATCTACTGCTTTTTGGTTGTAAATGTAGTTTCCGCCAATTTTCAATCTCTGGCATCTTCCTTCTCTGATTACAATTCCTCCCTCTTTTAATCTTTTTATGAATTTATCGTATCCTTCTTTTTTTAATATCTGCTCTTTTGTAGGGTTGGTTGGTTGAAAGGGAGGCGCAGTATACAAAAAAACCTTGCTCAAAAATCCTCTTTCATTTTTTGAAATTAATTCAGCAAATTTTAATCTATCAAACTTGATGTATTTTTCATTGCCAAAATATCTGCTTAATTTAGACAAAAATGCTTCATCGATAAAAACTAAAGTAGAGTTTAAGGACTCATCCGATGACCCGTTCCGATCATCGGGGAGTATATTACCAATAACTGTTGCTCTATCTTTATAAACTTTTTGGTTTACCATATTCTCGCCTCACCTCCAATCATAAAAGCAATTGCAACAGTAGATAAAACTAGCATTAATGCAAAACTTACTGAATATATCTTAGCTTTTTTATTTACCATATTATTTCTTACTAAACTCCTTCTTTATATCTTCTATAAATTTCTTAATTTCAGAAATATCTTTTATAATTTTAAGTAAATCTTTTTTAGTAATCCTCTCATACCTATGCGCAAAATTATTTCTTAATATAATTAAATCCGCTATTTTTCTTTCTCTTTCTTCGCTTATAATTTTACCTCTTCTTATAAATTCAAGAAGGTCTCTATATTTGGTAGGTACTCCCAAGTCTCTAATTTTTACAACTTCTTCAGCCAAGTCAATTGTTTTGTTTATCATTGAAAATAGCACCATTGATGCTGCATCGAACCTAATGTCATCTATATCTTTTTCAGTTTTTAAGTTCATATTTTCAATTCTTTTCATATAAGCTGCAATTTCATCAATTGCAATATTTAATCGTGTTAAATCTGCCATGTTCCAAATTTTTCAATTGTCCTCCTCTTTAAAATATGCTCCACTTCTTCATATTGCTTTATAGCTCTAAACGCTTGAGAGTATAGCCTATCTTTCTTTCTAACAAATAGTATCTTTCCATTTTTAAAAACCTGTATCTTTACCCAAGGGTATAAATCATCCATAAAGGTTACATCATAACACTCTGGAAAAAAGCTTTTTATTTTAACTTTTTCATCAAAAGATAAATTTCCATCAATGCACAAATCAATGTCAGACAAAGGAGTCATCTTTCCAGAAAGGAAACTTCCAAATAAATGAACAGAGTTTATATTTTTATTCTTAAACAACTTTGTTATTATACTATTAATTCTATTAGTCTCTTCTCTTTTATTTATTGTCATTTTGCGAAACTTCCCCCATTTTATCTTGATAGTGGCAAGGCTGAGCAATCTGGCTTTGATTTTTCTGTCCGTATTTGGCACAAAGAGCAGAATGCGAATAAAAATGCAAAGCATTGACTGCGAGTTTCTTTGTCGTCTTTTTTTCGCGAAGCGACCGACGACAGGGAAACGAGTACGATATCGGACAATTTTCGTCGAACGAATGTTCGAAAACATTGAAAATTAGTCCTTCGTTTGCGAAACTTACAGAAGATATCTTGGCTGTTTTATTCATCATATCTCTACTCCCTTCGTTACTGCTTCTCTAACAATGGTAACTTGTTTTTTCAATCTATTAAACTCTTCAGGAGTGTAGCATAAAAAGTCAACAGGATAATCTTCCTTCCAGAAATTGTAAAGTTTTGCACCTTCTTCTATTCTATTTTGTTTAAATGCATCACTCACAACCAGCAAATCAAAATCACTCCACTTATGAGTCTTACCTGTCGCACGACTTCCAAACAAAATTAATTTTTTTAACAAAAATGTTTTAGCAATATTTTTTTTAAATTCTTTCAAAATTTTCAAATCTTTTTTTTTGACCATTCCAACACCTCTTTTGCCGTTTCTAAATAATCTTCACACTGTGATGATATAAATCTTTTTGCAGGGATTTTGTCTTCTATTTTATATCTTGATTCAGTGTATGCTATTGTCAAAACAGACAACTTCTTAAGTAATTTATCGTCAATATTAGCCTTCCTACCAAGTATAACTAAATCATGAATTTTAAATAGAACTTTATCTTTCTTTAATATAACTGCTTTCAACGCCTTTTCAGCAGTCTGTTGTGAGTAAAAAGAAGCACCATCATACTTTCGATTATCAAACAAAATCTTAGCTTTTTCAAGATCTTCTTCTGCTTGCTTTACCCAATTTTGAGTAATATTTACCATTTTTGAGTAATTGCCTCCATCCCAATTCTTTTACAAACAGCATCTCTTAATAGGAATGAAGCTTCTAAATCAGAAAAAGATTTATTTTTCAGATATTCATTTATTAGTTTAATAGATTCGGAAATATTATTTAAATATAATAAATCTTTCATATTATTCTCACCTCTTCTTTGAGAGCCTGTTTTTTAATCAATGGATGCAAATATTCATATTCTATCAAATCTACCTTTTTATTGAGGGCAGTCTCTAACTTTCTTTTTAATCGAATTAACTTAAATAACCCTTCTGAATCATTAATCTTTACTAAAATATCTACATCACTATTTTTGTTCTGTTCTCCTCTAGAATAGCTACCAAAGAGTCCTATTTTTTTTACACCTCTTTGTTTTATCTTTTCTTTTTCAAGTTTTTGTATTATTCCTTTCTTATTTATCATATTTCCACTCCTTCTTTTAATGCTGTCTTAATTATGCCTATTTGGTCCTTTTTCTTTTCTAATTCTTCAGGAGTTAAGCAAATTATATCTGTGTCATGCTCAGAATTCCACTCAAGATAAAAAGGGGGGGATCTTCTAAAAGATTTTTTGTTCTTAAATTCTTTAGAAACTACTATAATATCCACATCTGAATTTTTCTTTTCATCTCCTCTCGCACGACTTCCAAATAAAATCATTCTATCTATTTTTGCAATTCTATCTATTCTTTTTTTAAATTCTTTCAAGATTTTTATTATTTCATTTGTTTTTTTATCCATTGTAAGACCTCCTCGGCAGTATTTAAAAACTCGACAGCATCACATTCCTCATATTCCTCTGCAGGAATGTTTTCAGTAACATCTGGATATTTAGATTCTCTAAATATCGGTTCAATTGCAGAAACAGCAGAAATCATTTTCTCAGGTATATCTAACTCTCTCGCCATTGAGATAATACTATGTGTTTTTTTAAATTCTTTCTTCTTAAATATTAATAGTGCTTTTAATGATTTTTCTACCGCTTGCTGACAGTAATTAGCGCAAGCATAGTAAATTTTACCTTTTAAGTTATAACGAGCAGTATCATAATCTGCTTCAGCCTGCTTCATCCATCTTTCATAAGTTTCCATTTTCATTTTGCGAAACTTTCCTCCATTTTATTCTTAAGTTTGCAATATAGCGAGCTTATCGAGCTATGGTTATTCTGTTGGGCAACTATGAACGAAGTGAATCTCATATTGTTGACCACCATGCTTTAATTTTATTTATTATTTTATGGAAATTATTCAATTCTGTTTTTTCATTTGTTCCAGAAACTATTACATTTCCAGTTACTAAACTTCCTCCACCATTATTTCCGTCGCCAATAACTTTTTCTTCAGCAGCCGAAGGCTCTCTTTTCAAAGAATCTATATCTATTTTCTGTTTTAAATATTCTGATATTGTCAAACTTTCTGAAGGCTTAGTTGAAATTTCAGTAACGGTAATCTCATTCCCGTATTTATCTACAATAACATCTCCAGTTTTCAAGTCTTCAACTTTAACAACTTTTAATTCAATAGCAGAAACCATGGACAAAGCTAACATACAAACAAACAATATTCCTGCAATATTCTTATGCTTTGACATAAACGGTTTCTCCTTGTTTTAATTGATATTTATTATTAATAACATAATCTTTTATAACTTCTCCAGTTCCTGGATTTAATGTTTTTGACAACAGTCCTAAGTCAGATTCTATAAAATAATACGAAGCATTTTTATATTTCCATTCATAACCCTCATTAACAAACAAATCATTATAATTAAATCCTGCACCACAATCTCCCATTGCAGAACAAATTGCATTCGCTTTTGAAGCCCATTCTGGTTTTACTTCAAAACTATCTTTACCTACTTTAGTTAAACACTCATTGTCTCTTGCAGTTACTTTTTCTAATTCTTTTTTTCCAGTAAGTATATTTTTTTCATAAGTCTTTATAACTTCTACTTGACAAGTTGCTGTTGCTTGTCCGCAAACTTGTGTGCTACTTCCTCCTCGCCAGAAATCTAAACCCGGCGAGACAAGAGGGACACAAACACCGTTGTCAACAGAAGATCTCTTGACTTTCCAAGCGTTAGATAACTCATTTTCTTCCCATCCTCCAACACCAGAACCGATAACGTTTTTTATTGCATTACCAGTTAAACTTCCTACTGCATTTACTAAACCAGATGTTGCTTGTATTCCTTGGGTTGCAGAATTCAAATTCTGTGTTGTTGCACCTGAAGAAATAGAAGAGACAGGGTTATTAAACGAGCTTCCTGTTCTAACTGCATACTTCGGATTTCCTAAATTAATTCCATCAACATCTTCAGCCCATACACAATCTCTTGCATCAGTATTTTCACAGTCATCTTTATTATTTTGCTGGACACAATCTTGCCATCTATTTACTCTACAAGCAGCAACAGAATATTCTCCTGCAGTTGTTTGAATTCCTGAATGTATACAAATCTGATTTCTAAAATCTTCACAAGCTTCTACTTGAACTTTTCCGTCTACACAAATTTCTCTATAATGTCTACTTCCTGCAGGGTCTGCAGCATTTCCAACTTCTCCGTCGTAAACACACCAGCTTTCGCCATTTAATCTAACATTTCCATCTCTGTCAGTACATTTAGTAGTTTTACAATAATTATTTACATTAGAAGGTTTAGCAATTCCGAACGCATTAAAAACCGAACTACCCCATTCAGCACATCTGCTTCCAGCAAGATAATCACAGTTTCCACAAGTTTTACTATCTCCTGTTTTCGCACATATAGTATCTTCGCTCGTAACTCTTCCGTTATTCCAACTCAAATTACCATTAGAAGAATACACATTTTCTTTATTTCCTAAAGAATCATACCAATAAACTTTTCCACCATAACATTTTGTGGAAGCTTGTCTTGCTGCATTAGGAACTCCAAGTTCTTCAGCAGAACATAATAATCCTTTGTAAAAATATTTTCCTGCCAAATCTTCAATTTCAGACGCATTTAATACTTCACTACTTGTAGTTGTAACCCCTCCACATTGCTGTCTAGTTGTAAATTTACAAGTCTTAACTCCTGCTTCAAAATAAACACAAGCACCTTCGTCCTGTGAATTTGCTGCTGCAACACAAGAAGCTTCAGAAGTTATTGTTGATCTAAAATCAATTTTCATTCCATAAAATGTAGATAAGCTCTTACATCTCGTCATTGTAACAAATGAAGCTTGATCTGCTAAAATACAACATCCTAATTTACACTGTGCAATTTGATTCGCGTCCTTCTCACTCCAAGTCCCGCCATTTGCTTGACAAACTCTCTGAGGGACATTTTCTAAACAAAGACCTTCTTTGGAATCATAACAAGTACCTAATTTACAAAACGAAGTTGATTCACAAGAAGTTGGAACTACTCTTCCAGAAACATCACATGTACTTTCAGCACCATTTAGACAAAAAGCACCAGACTTTGTTTTTTCACAACAAACAGAAGAAGTTGACAAAACAGACTCCGCAAATACAGTTCCGACTAAGAAAATAAATGAAATTGCTACTAGCAAAGCAAATCCTCTTTTTTTAACTGAATGTGTTCCCATCTTTAATTAAACGTATCTCCCTTCACTACTGGCCATGCATTTTGCGAAACTCTTGCAGAGTTCACAAGGTTGCATAAAGCAACCGCTAACTGCCTTGCTGGCTCCAAATTTATTTGGTTAATTGAAAGTGTTTCCATATCCTGCTGGCCATGCATAGCTTCTTGATGCAAACCTGTATTTAATATCTTTTTTATCTGTGATTATATATAATTTAACACTATCATCTCTTCTAATTTTTTGTATATTTAAGTCAGGATAATAAAACATGAAGCTTGAAACTTCCGAATCTCCGTATGAAGATTCAAATTGAAGAATAGAATTTGCAATCATAATAATATTGTATATAGGAGAGTTAATATTAATTACAAAATTTCTAAAACTTGCAGAAGCTCCTTCTGTCGAAACAACTGTTGGTGCATCAATTAATATTCTCACTCCGTCCGGAGTTATAGAGATATTTGTTTTTATTGTTCCTGGAGTAATATCATTTCCCTCAGATATTAATTCTTCAACTGCTGAATCATAGCAATCTTGTATTTTTGGCTTCATAACACTAATCAAAGATCTTTCAAAAGTGTCTTTCAGGAATGGGTATTGAACTGCACAAGGTTTGTAATAATCATTAGTATAACAAATAAAAGTATAATTCTCGTCTAAATACATACTCGTGAAAGTAGGATTAGCAACTCCTGCATTCAAACTTAATTTATTTATTTGTAATGAAAGTTCTTTCTCAATACATCTTTCTAATGCAGGTTTTTGAGCAGATGTAGAAATAAAATTAGGTCCAATATAATAATAAAATAATAAAATTACTCCAACTATTAAAATAGAAATAATAATAAAAATAGTAACTTGTGCTCTGCTATTAATTTTTGCAAAACCTCTTTTTTGATTCATTTTACAAAACTCTCCTAAAGTTTATTTTACTAATTGAGAGTTGGTAAGGCAGAGCATTTTGGCTTTGCTTCTTCTGTCCGTATCTGGTGCAAAGAGCAGAATGCGAATGAAAATGCGAAGCATTGACTGCCGCTATCGGACAATTTTGTTCGAACTGAAATTCGAAATTATTAAAAATTAGTCCTTTAAATACAAGACTTTGCAAATTAAATTCCCTCTTTCGAGCTGGAAGCTCGGAAATACACAAAAAACTATTTTTCTCTCCTCTTGTATTCATGTTTGTTTTAGCCATTTCTCCTTTATAAAAGTTATTGTTGTATATCGGTTAATTTTAATTCAATACTGCATTCATTCAAAGGCATATTTCCCTTCTCATCTCTACATTTTACAAAATATTTATCTTTTGATTTTTTATCTACTGGCAAAGGATGAGAAAGTCCATAAACTCCGCTGGTTTTTTCAAATCCAAAATCACATCCAATAGTTTCATTAATAGTATAAAGACATTCTGCATTTTCATCTGTATTTAATACTATTCTATCTGCATCTGAATAAGCTCTAGTAATTTGCGGTGCAATGTCGTCAACAAAAACTGTAAAATTAGTATGTGCAGTAGCAACATTTCCTGCAATATCTTCACAAGTAACATCAACGTCTCGAGTTCCTTGTCCAAGCGATGTAAACGGTTGTGTATGAGTCTTGTTTCCAGTATTCAACATAAGTGAATAAATATCTCCGTAATAAGGTAATCTAAAGTTACAATTTGCATCTCCGCCGTTGATACATCCTTCTGTGGTTACTTTTAATGTAACTGTAGCACTAGTATTTATTTCTATTTTTCCAGAAGGTTCTATGGAACTAATTTCCAAACCCGTCGGACAAATCTGTGCATTATACTCTGTTTGAATTACGTTTCTTTTTATTTTTGCAGACTCTATTAATTCTGGTTGGTCTTTACATTTAATATATATTTTTTGATTGGAACTGTAATTATTAAGGAAAATTGCACACATCCATTCTCCATAGTATCCCATATTTGGATCCGTAATACAGGTCATCGGAGCAGATCCCTCCAAGGGTTCGGGTGTCGAGGGCATTTCATAGGCACCAATAGTTACTTCTTGTTCTTCACCAGATGTTATTGAGATGATGTCAGTTTTATTTTGTGTATTTGTTTCAAAGTTTATTTTATTTGAGTCAAAAGAATATATACATTCGGCAGGTTCATTCAAATAAACATACAAATCTAAACCTGTTGCATTATTTGCGAGGTAAGCATTATTATCTGGAGAATATTTAGTAATCAATGGAGGGGTTAGGTCTGGTCCTTCTTTTTGTTTAACTTGTACAGCAAAAGGCGCATCATTAACCAATCCAGCATAATTTTGACAAATAATATAGTATTCATTATCGCCTTCTTCCATCGGCATCGTTGTTTCAATATTTTCATTATTATCTCTAATTATCGTATGGGGTGACAAAGTAATAGTGTGGTGTTTACCATCAACCTTTCCAGTTTTATAATCTAATTCAGACTTCATGACAAATCTCATTTGTTCAAAAGTTAGAGAATGATTTAGGTCTGCTTTACAAATTGATTCTTTATCTGTAGTAATTCCAAATTTGATGGGCTCCCATGCATTGACGGCTTTATCAGTGTTTTTTAAATTAACAATTCTAAATCCAAAACTTGAAACATTCGTATAATTATTTTGTTCAGTAAGAACTTCTTTCCAAGGTTCAATTTTAGCATTCCAAATATCCTCTAGTGTTGCACAATATCCTGGCTCTCCATTCTCGACAAAATAATGGCAATTATTTCCGATACTTCTACATTTAAATTCGGTGCAAGATCTAACATCTTTGTTACACTCTTCACATTTTCCAACTAAAGGAGGTTGCCATGCTTCACATTTAAATTCTGTGACATAATATTCATGATCTATTCCCTTGGTGAAAGTTGCGTAAATTATTGCAGCAACTGCAATAAGTCCTGCAACAATACCACACACTACTGCCTGCGGACCTAGACACATAGGTAATATAGCACCTAGAGTATCTGGAAAAAATGATAAAACAGCTATAGTTCCTGTTACTGCAAAAGTCATTCCGCCTGCCCATAATGCAGTTGTAATCTTTGCCTGTCCAGGGGATTGTCCTTTAGACATCATTTGACCTATAAACGAACCGACGGTGAATGCGATAGCAGCAATTGCAACAACTGTCAATGCTGCAGATAAAGTTGCAGATCCTCCGGCAGAAGACCCAGAAACTGTGCCCGTAGTTGAGGCTGCTGTATCGCTCGCTAGTATTGCTGCAGTTGTTGATCCTGCTGCCGGTGCAGTTGCCAAAGCTCCTAATCCTGCCAAAGCACCAACTCCTCCCACTATTGCCGCAGTATTGTCTCCGCTAGCAACCGGAGCACTTCCCGAAAATGCGTTAGCAATCATAGATCCACTTGAACTATACTCCGACCCAAATTGAGTAAGCATTGACGCTCCTCCTTTCCAATCAGACAATTTCAGTAAATCGTCTACAGTTCCAATCTTATTTCCACTTTGCTCTTTTTTTAAATTAGACAAATAATTAGATGAAAGGTTATATCCTTCAGTTGTATATCCCGAGGTAGATTTTCCTTTTTTATCAATGTATATTCTATTTACTGTAAATCCTGAACGACCAAGCTCTCCTTGGGTGTTATATTGTAATCCGCAACTTCCAAGAGAACGACATCTATCGTTCAAGGCATCCATCATTAATGTAACTTTTTGTTTTGATTGTGATACTGCTTGCATATTACATTCTGGATTTTCCCAGTCAGTACTTGTGGATCCTCCCGCTATAGACGAAACTGTTTTAATATGCGAAACACACGTAAAACTTCCTAATCCACATAAACTATTAGTTTCTGATTTGCTTCCTCCATATCCTTGTGTGGAAGCTACCTTTCCATTTGTTGAACCTGATAGTGCTGTAGGTGTCCAGAATTGGTAGCCCGGAGTAAATCGTGGAACACAATAAGTTACAACCTGATTCATATTAGCACCTACCTGCCCTGCTCTGCCCTGCTCAGTATTAATTGTATTTTCTTTGAATCCTGGCAAATTTTTATATTTCTCATTTCCAGGAATATCATTAAACATTACACATTGAGGCAAAGCATCACACCGGGTTTTTACTGCTGAATAACTTGTCGCATCATTTGCATAAATACATGAACGCCAATCGTTAGTTATACACATAGCATCATTCTTCTTAGTTGAGGCATCTATATTCTCAATACAAATTTCTTGATTAAAATCTGCACAACCCTCTAATTTAATCTCTCCCTCAAAACAAGTTGCAACATAATTTCTATTTCCTACTGATTGAGAAAGGTCTTTCGAATTGTCAGAATCAGAGATACACCAGCTTTCTCCATGTTTTCTCCCATTAGCGCAATCTAAATTTTTACATACATAGTCTCCCATTTCTGGCTTAATTAGATTTTTCCCAGTGAAATATTTTGTACAAATACTTCCAGTAGAGTAATCGCAATTTCCACAAAATTCTGCTACTCCATTACATGAATCTTTCGGCGAGATAACTTTTTCCCAATAAGTTTGATTTTTTCCTTTAAAAGAATCATAAACATTTGCTTTATTTCCACAACTATCTATAAAATAAACTCTATCGTCTCCAGAAACACAAGATGTTTTTGTAGTCTTTTCACACGTAGTATTCAATTCTTTCGAAGTACACAAATATCCTTTCTTAAATTCTTGATTAGCTCTATTGCAATTTCCCTTAGTTGTAAAAACACAGTTCTTTAATCCGGAATAATCATTAGATTCAGTTAAGCATGCTCCTTCATCTCTCAGGTCTGCATATGCATCGCAAGATCCTCTAGAGTCTAACTGTTTGAATATTTTATTTACTTCATATTCATTAGATAATTTTGTGCATTCTCTTGTTGTAGTCATTGCAGCACCATCTCCTAAAATACAGCAACCAACTTGACATTGTTGTATGCTACATGTAGCGCTTATATCCCAAATACCTCCGAATGTTGTACAAGATTCTTTAGGTGCATTCAATGAACAAATTCCAGAATCCGCATCGTAACAACAGCCTTTTTGACATTCGCTAACAACATTACAGCTCGTCCCGATTAAATCTGTTTTGCAAAGAGCTTTATCTACAAGAAGAACGTCTTGGCAAGTTGCACCGGAAACTGTTTCTTTACAACAACCAGAAGGAACATAATCGCTTGCAGAAACAACCGGGATAATTGGTTTAGTTAAATATTGAATTACAGAATTTTGTTTTTCAAAAACATCTGGCAAATCAGTACTTACAAAATATGCAAACGCAAAGCTAGACATTACAATTAAGGTTAATTCAAATATTGAAATTATTTTTCGATTAATCATATTCCAGCAGGCAGTACGCAAGTTTTAATTGCAAATTTAATTTCTCTATCTGTAAGTCTATCTTTAATAGAATAAATCTTAGTTTGATCGGAAGATCTGGTAGTAGAAATAATTATTTCGGGATATGATTTCATCCAATTTAACTTATTAAATTCACAGAGGGTAGATTCATAATTTACAATTGTTTGTATAAGCCTTATCGTGTCATAAAATTTAGTCCCATAATCCAATTCAAATCCTGAAATAGTATAGGAGCTTTCTCCCTTAGAAACATAGATTGTTTCATTAAGTTTCACATTTATTGTATTTGGCAAAATGTCTAATTTTATTTCTCCTGGTTGTTTTGTAACTTGATAATTCTCTAGATCAAAATCTTCATAAAGATTTTCTAGACAAGTTTTAACGTCTCTTGTAACTTTATTCTCCATTAGTTGACTTACTCTAATTATCATTGCAGGGTCTTGTGGAATACAGGGTTTGTAAAATTCAGAAACAGTACATAAGTAAGGTATCTTTTGTTGTTCAAACAAAATATAATTTTCTGAATTAAAATTTGGATATGTATTTGATTTAATCAAATTATCTTCAATTTCTTTAATTGAAACCAACATGCAATTCTCTACATATTCTTTAGGATTATCCGTAGAACTTTTTTCAAACTTAAACCATCCATTAAAATAGGCTATAAATAGAATAATAGAAACCAACAATATTGCAATAATAATAAATATTGTTACTTGACCCTTCCTATTGTTTAGTATATTCCTAGGAAGTGATCCCTCTGCGGAACCCTTCCTATTGTTTAGTATATTCCTAGGAAGTGATCCCTCTGCGGAACCCTTCCTATTGTTTAGTATATTCCTAGGAAGTGATCCCTCTGCGGAACCTCTCTTTTGTGCTATCATTTATTTACCTCTTTGCAAATCTACCATTTTAATTATTTGTGTACAGCCACTCGGCGTATTACCTTTTTTATCTTCACATCTTATATAAAGTGTTTGTTTTTTGGCATTATCGGACAGACTTATAGTGTGTTTTGTCATAAAATAATTTGAACCAGGTATTTTAAAGTCGCATTGTTTTGTTTCGTTTACGTTTACTGCGCAATTTGCTTCTTCATTAGTTTCTAAAATAATTTTTTCATTCTCTTCAAAAACTCTTATTATTCCCGGAGCAGAATCATCGTAGAAGACTGAAAAGTTAACGCTTGCATTGGCATTATTCCCCGCACTATCTATGCATTCAATATTAACAGTCCTCTCTCCAACTCCTAAATTTGTAAGTGGTTGAGTATGAATTGTTTTTCCCGTGTTCCAGAATACAGAATATGTGTCTCCATAATAGGGAAGTTTATATGCGCAAGTTGCCTCTCCTCCATTAATGCATCCCATAGTCTTGACTTCTAGATTAACTTCTTGCGAACTATTGACCTCTACTATTCCATTCGGTGTAACTGAGGTTATGTTTAATCCAGTTTGACAAACAGAAAATTCATACGGGTAGCTGAATCTATTTACGTTTCTTTTGTAAACATCTGTCTCGACTAGCGAGGGTTGATCTTTGCATTTAATAAATAATTTAGTGGTTTGAGTAATATTAGGTATCATCGCCATGCAAGGCCACTCGCCATAAAATCCTTGACTTTTTCCAGTCAAACAAGACATATTGTTTGGCATTTCTTCAAAGAAATTATAGTCATAATCAATAGAATACTTACACTCTGCTGGCTCGTCTAAATAAACAAAAATAGTTGCGTTTGTGGAGTTATATGCTAAATAAGATTTATCTTCTGGTGTAGTTCTTGCTATGTTTGCAGGTGTTAAATCAGGCCCCTCTTTTTGTTTAACTTGTACAACAAACGGAGCATCATTAGTTTCACCTGCAAAATTTTTACAAATTATAAAGTAATTATTATCTCCCTCTTCGAGTTGTGGAGTTGTTATTCCTTCATCAATTTCACTTTTTCCGATTGTTACATGAGGTGATAACGTAATCCAATGGCGCCCTCCATCAAATTTACCTGTTGCATAATTTTTATCATTTATCATCGTATATCTCATTTCGTCATATTTTTTAGAATGATTTGTATCTAGTTTACAAGTTGCTTGTTTATCAGTAATAATTCCAAATTTAACTGCTTTCCAAGCGGTAACTTCTTTTGAATTTTCTTTATTTACAATTCTAAAACCGCCGCCGGTTATGTTTGTATATTTATTTTCTGCATTCAATTTTTCATCCCAAGGTGTTATTTTTGCCGACCAAACAGAATCAAACGTTGCACAATATCCTGGCTCTCCATTATCAACAAAATATCTGCAATTATTTCCTATGCTTCGGCATTTATACTCTGAGCAAGGCCGAACATCTATGTTACATTCTTCGCATTTTCCAACTAAAGGAGGTTGCCAAGCTTCACATTTAAAGGAAGTAATATAATATTCATTATCAACTCCTGTGAACATTGAATAGACAATCATAACTATTGCTATAACGATTCCTATAATACAGGTAACAGGGTTATTGCATAAGGATGTGAATATCCAGGTAAGGGCAATTGCTACTATAGAACCGACACCAGCCATAGCCCCTATCAAAGCAGTTGACTCTCCAGGAGTCATGCCTGCAG
>Ga0172367_10006317_pt1 | contig 13980 bp, 14 predicted proteins | sample Lak10m_FD_114542 | JGI IMG/M metagenome (GOLD analysis project Ga0172367, IMG submission 114542) | Freshwater microbial communities from Kabuno Bay, South-Kivu, Congo - kab_022012_10m | ecosystem: Environmental > Aquatic > Freshwater > Lake | place: Democratic Republic of the Congo: South-Kivu... | reverse complement strand
TGTGCCGCCTCTACTTGACTATAATCATGGGCAGTTACTAATTTGACTGCTTCCGCTTTAAATTCTTTCGTATATCTTTTTCTCTTCATTGCAACACCTCGTTAAGTTTATAAATTATAAAATTTATATTATCTCTTAACTTTTGTGTCTACTTTAATTAAACCAGAACAGAGTACAGTACATACCAAAAGTGATTCTCAAAAGTTCCATATTTACAGAGATGAAAGTGGTAGTGTAACTATAAATTTATCCTTCCATGACAAGGAGGTTGCTAAAACAACTATCACCGAAAAAGAAGAGGCAGAGGAGATATGGAATTCATTCACGTTGTATAAGATATCGATGCGTGGCGCTTCAACAGAAGATGAGTACAACTTCAAATGTAATAATAGCAAATTATTTAGCAGTGAATCATTGTTGTCCGAAAAAAATGAATTTTTCCGCACAAAACTTAATGAATTAATTCCGAATTATTGCATTCAAGACAAGCAGGGGAAGAAAAGTTTCCTCATCATGCCAGTGGGCAAAGGAAAGTTAGAGATAATTCTTGCTGTGAAACAATAAACATACTTCAAGGTATTCGAGAAGCAAAAAATAACAATAGATATTTCCAACAATATGATTTTGGAAAAAAAACTTTACGAATTATTTGAAAAGTATATATCAACAGAAGAAAAAGTATTAAATGAAAAAGAAAAATCAGAGATAGAAGAAGCTTTACTCAAACTACTTGACAAATTGCTACCTAATCGGACAGCCATATCAACGATAGAAGACAAGATGGGTGTCAAAGCAATTTAGAAATGTCCTGTTTTTAGCAAACTGGAAATGTCCTATTGGTAGTTTTTGTTAAATTTGCATTCATCATTATGGAACTGCAAAATATACGCCATCTATAAGAGTTATTTTTCGGTGTAATTATTATTGTATACGTTAAAGCTAAATTCATACTAAATATTATATGAATAATGCCTAAACATGATCATTCATTAATGTTCGTTAGCTCCAGCTTCCCAAAATATTATATGCTCAGGTTTTAATATGGTGTCCAGATGTTTAAGAATTGGCTTTACTTTGTCTTCGTTATCAAAAAATTCTATAACAATTGGCAGATCTAATGACAGGTCTACTAATGAAGAAGTATGTACAACACCGCTATCACCGTAACCACTTATAGCGCGGAACACTGATACGCCTCGAATCTTCGTCTCCTTTCTTAAGTAATGCAGTATTTTTTCCAATATGTTTGATGCTTCAGTGATATAGATTCTAACCACAATAACTTTAACTGTTTTCATAATTGTTTTCCCAAGATAACTCCTAACCAAGTAGCAAAAATACAAAGCGTGAAGCTTGTTCCTACATTTAGTAGTGCTCTAAAAGATTCACCTTGTTCAAAAAGAGTTAGTGTTTCGATCGAAAAAGAAGAGAACGTGGTATATCCGCCTAAAAAACCAATTAACAAAAACGCTCGCAATTGAGGAGCTGAAATGCTAAAACGCTCTAAAATGATAATGGATAATAACCCCATTAAAAATGAGCCAGTCACATTTACTACTAAAGTTCCATAAGGAAAATTTTGTCCTATAATTGTATAAGAACCGTGAGAAATCCAATAACGCATTAAGCAACCAATCCCGCCGCCTAAAAAAATCAATAAGTAGTTATTCATAATATTTTCTACCTCTGACAGATTATTCACCAACAAAACCATTAGACTGCAATGCCCAAAGTTGGTGGAATTTACCTTGCTGCGCCAATAATGCAGCTTGCGCACCTTGCTCAATAATACGACCATTTTCCAACACTACAATCTCATCCATTGCATGTAAAGTAGATAAACGATGTGCGATCACAATAGCGGTTTTGTCTTTCATCAAATGGTTCAATGCTTCCTGAATGTGATCCTCAGTTTCTGAATCTAATGCAGATGTTGCCTCATCTAACAATAAAATTGGTGCATTTTTTAGCATGGCTCTAGCTATAGCGATTCGTTGCCTCTGTCCACCAGATAATTTCACACCTCGCTCACCTACCTGGGTTTGGTATTTCTCTGGCAGCTGCATGATAAATTCATGACAGTGAGATTTTTTAGCAGATTCGATTATTTGCTGCTCTGTCACTTCGCCACAACCATAACAAATATTGTCGTAAATGCTACGATGAAACAAAGTTAGATCTTGCGGCACTAGCGCAATCTGCTGGCGTAATGATGACAATGTATAATCCGTAATATCTCTATCATCGATCTTGATGCTGCCTGATTGGATATCATACAGCCGCATTAATAATTTAATCAGTGTCGTTTTGCCGCCACCCGATTGCCCAACTAAACCTATTTTCTTGCCATGTAGTACGCACAGGTTGAGATCATCAAATAATTTATTTTTCGCATCGTATTGAAAATACACGTGCTCCAAAACAATGTCGCCATGTTCTATGGAATAATGCCTTGCTTGAGGTTTATCTATTACCTGGTAAGGATCGTCCAACAAACTTAGCCCTTCTCGTAGGCGACCAGTGTTTTTATAAAAATCCAAAATCGTTGCACCCAAATCATGAACTAATCCCAACATTTGAAATAATAAGGTAAAAATAAAAGCAAACTCTCCTACGCTTACCCATCGTTGGCGATAACCGTATATTAAGCCTACCATCGTTAGCGCAATAAAAATGGCGGTCATGCTGCCTTGAGTCAAGCGTACTTTTGCAATATAGCGTTGCATTATTCGATCTTTTTCGACCAAGTCATTTACTATTGGTTGGATGGTAAGCACTTCCTGCGGTAAGGTTGCCTGGTAAATAACATTACTAATGTTATTTAGTAAATCTACAATTTTGCCATTGGTTAAGCTTCCAGCACTTGCAAAATCATAAGATAACTCGCGTCCTTTTTTTGCTGTGTGATAAGTATAGGTAATCATCCCTGCTGACCATAACCAAGTAAGCCCCATAAACCATGGGCTAACTGTAGCCATCATGTAGCCGACAATTAAAAGCACTAAAGTTTGTGGAAATAAAATAGTTAGTAAAGTTTGAATAACGGGTTCAATACTGTTAACAGCATTGGTAATTTTATTAGTCAAATGCCCAGAATAGCTATTTTCAAAGTAATGATATGATTCACCACCCAAGTATGTAAGCAGGTTTAAAATTATTTTGGCTTTGGTACGAGGCAAACAAACCGAAAACGCCATATAGATTAAGTAATAATTTAGGGTGCGAAGGAAGTTAGTAACTACAAAAGCAGTGGCGGGACATGCGATTAAACCCAGTATCAGTGTTTGTGGATCAGCGACATTTTTAATGCGGTCGATAATCGTGCCGAGAAGATAGGGAATTATCGGAAAAGTAGCAGCCCAAAATATACCGCCAAAAACCAACAACCCCACCCAAAGTTTATTGTCTTGGGTAAAATCCAAAAGTATATCGGTGATAGCGTTTTTTTTGTACATAAAAAAATTTTATCATCATTTAATGACACTGAAATTTTACAATTTTAACCCTACAACTTCACTTTTCCATTTACCTTAAGCGAAAAATAAATTGATATCCATAACGGTTACACTATGACCAAATAATTGATCAGTCCCGATCGATGTCCAACCGAGTTTTTCGTACCAACTTGGAATAGCAGGATCAAATGCTAGAAGATAAAGTTTTTGATAGCCAAGCGTATAAGCGCGTTGTTTAGCTGCTTCAATTAACTGTTCACCTACTCTTTGGTTACGATGCATTGGATCCACAACTAGACTACCTAACCATGGCACACGATTAGGTTGTACCCCATCATTCTCGCGTAACGATACCATGCCAATCGGTTGGTCATTTGATAGAGCAACAAACGTTATGGGTAGTTGCTCATTATTCATATGTTTCATAAGATTTTTTTTTGCTCGTTCGATACTTGCACTAGGTACCCAATGCTTACTAATTTGCTCATACCAAAGTTCCGCTAAAAAAGGAATGTGCCATGAACAATCACAAGCAATTTAATATATATTTTTTTCATAAGAATTTTTTATATCTTCAGTATAAACAAAACGCTAGATCTAGAGATTGATTGCCCATTCACATCAATTACCACGTAACCACCATTTTTGGTAATCCTTCTAAATCGTGTTTGGCGAATACTAAGGTATCACTTATCTTGCCAGATATATTCACTCTGTTTGATTTAACGATTGACTCCAATTGGTAACCTAATCGTTCGGGAATTTTTTTACTACGCACGTTGTTAGCATCGCACGTAATTGCGATACGTTTCATTCCTAATTGTTTAAAAGCATATTGAGTTATTGCGTTGACAGCTTCTGTCATTAAACCTTGTCCAACATATGAATTTCGAATCCAATATCCTATTTCAATGCATGGAACCGCCCAATCAAAATGATGATATCCAGTGTTACCAATAAAACGGTTAGTTTTTTTATCAAAGATAGATAGTGGTAAATATGGTTCAACGTTATTTTTTAATATCCAATTTGCAGCAGCTTGCCTTGCAAATTCTTCCGAATCGTCAATGGATGGCTTTTCTTTAGCCCATGGCATAAATTGCTGTAACTCCTCAAATGATTCTAAAACCGCTTCATTAATCACAGCACCATCACCAACTTGCGGTGGTTTTAACATTAAGCGTGGTGTGATAATAGGTACGGGAAAATCAAGTAATATTGGTTTCATAAGATAAATATTTTCTCATTTTCAAATGCTATAAACTTCGATCATATACACTTATGGCTAATTTTCTAAACAGATATTTCCTTTCTCAAATATAGTTTCGCCATATAATCATCATTATAGTAACCAATAGATTTATAAAATGCATGTGTTCCATCTTTTTCGCGCCTGATACCTGATGTAAGCTCAATGATGCATGGGTTAAATTGTGTAGCAAATTCTTCCACGTAAAACACTAATTTTTTGCCAATCTTTTGTCTGCGATGTTTTTCATCAACTACAAGTCCTTCTATTCTTATTCGAACTTTGGATGAAACAAATTCCATGGTTTTTGACCACGCTATCCAACCAACGATTTTGTTATGTTGTTCTGCGACAGCCACTCCATATCCATTGAAATTTAGAAATATTTCAAAGCGTTTTCTCATTATTTCCAAATTTTCAGGATAACCCAACTGCTTCATCAGTGGTAGTAATTGGGTAATGTCATCAATATTGGCTCGCCGTATTTTCATAATCATTTCCCTATTGCGACCTATTTCTACTAAACATCTGTTTCAATCTAGCATTCAGTATAAAACGACGCGCAAATAGCTTTTCCATTTCCACTAAAATAAAAACTACTATTGATAATGCAATTATATATCCCCATTGTTGCCAACCAATAGCAGTCGTACCAAAAAAGTGCTGCATGATTGGTAAATAGGTAAAAAGAAGTTGCAAAAATAGAGTAACAATAACGGCAACGATAACTGGTTTGCTACCGAAGAAACCATTTATACTCAGTACGGAATTATAAAGCTTGCGACAATTGAGCAGATATACACTCTCACCAAAAACCAGCATGTTTACTGCTACAGTTCTAGCTGTTTCCAAATCCACGCCAAAAACGCGTCGCTGCAACATAAATAATCCAAACACGCAGGTTACTAACAACAGCGAAACAAATAAAATTCTCCAAATTAGAAATGGCGAAAGCATTGGGGTTTTAAACTTCCTTGGGGGACGCCTCATAACATCTTGTTCTGCGGGCTCAAATCCTAAAGCAGTTGCTAAAGTAACTGCCGTAACCATGTTTACCCACAGAATTTGTACTGGAGTTATCGGCAAAAGAAAACCAAATAAAATTGCTATTACTACCGTCAACGCTTCTGAAGCGTTAGTTGGTAAAATGTGTGATATTACTTTTCTTAAGTTATCGTAAACAATGCGACCCTCTTCAATCGCATGAACGATGGTTGCAAAGTTGTCATCTGCTAATACCATAGCAGCCGACTCTTTTGCTATCTCAGCTCCTTTTTTACCCATAGCAACGCCAATATCAGCTTTCCGTAAAGCTGGGGCATCATTTACCCCATCTCCAGTCATTGCTACCAATTCACTATTGGTTTGCAAAGCCTGCACTAGGCGTAGTTTGTGATGCGGTGATGTTCGTGCGAAAACATTTATATCTCCTACCGCCTGCGCAAGGGAAACATCATCCATTTTGTCAATATCGCTACCAGTTAAAACACCATACTTGTTGTCAATACCGACTTGGGAGGCAATAGTTGCTGCAGTGTCTGCATGATCTCCAGTGATCATTTTAACTTTGATGCCAGCGCTATGGCATTGTTCTACAGCTTCTGCAGCTTCAACACGCGGGGCATCAATTAATCCAAAAACTGCAATCAAAGTTAAATCTTTTACAACATCTTCAAATAATAAAGACTGTTTTTCAGGAGGAACTTTTTTGTAAGCAATCGCTATGACGCGATAACCTTGGCGAGCAAGAGTTTTTATATTTTCATTCCAATAATCATGATTTAACGGAACACTCTGATCGTCGGACAATTCTAGAGAACACATTTCTAAAATACGTTCTGGAGCTCCTTTTATATAGATAATTCTTTGATCGGGTTTACTACTGTGACCGTGATGCAGTGTTGCCATAAACTTATGTTCCGACTCATAGGGAATTAAATCGAGTCGAGGATAACTTTGTTGTAAAAAGTGTAAATCAATTTTAGTTTTACCTCCTAAATCCAATAGAGCTTTATCTACCGGATTCCCATGAATATGCCATTTACCACTATGATCTTTTGAAAACTCCGCATCATTACAAAGTATTGCCGTATTAATTGCCTGCGTAAGGTCTCTATGTTCATGTAATTCCACTGGAGTGTTATTAAGAATAAAAGCTACGGAGCCATTTTCTTCTACGCCATAACAATTTTTGGCAGTAACTATATTTTTTATGGTTTGTTCATTGCGAGTTAAAGTACCAGTCTTATCGGTGCAAATCGTAGTGATTGCTCCCATCGTTTCTACTGCCGGCAACCGCCGAATAATGGCGCTACGCCTCGCCATACGAGTTACTCCAATAGCAAGAATAATAGTTAATAGAGGAGGAAGCCCTTCTGGGATAGCGGCAACAGCTAACCCTACTGCAGCCATGAACATTTGTTCGATAGGATCATTCCAAACCAAAACTCCAATTGAAAACGTAAAAGCGGCAAGGATAGCAATTGCCAAAGTTAACCAACGTCCAAACACATTCATCTGTTGCAATAGTGGTGTGGTGATGATTTGAACACTTTTCAACAATGTTCCAATGTTACCTATTTCTGTATTGCTTCCAGTTGCAACTACTACACCAGTTCCCTTGCCATAAGTAACAATTGTTCCGCTGTATGCCATACAAAAACGGTCACCTAACTGGGCATCAATAGGCGTAATTTCAGTGTTTTTTTCAGCTGCATTTGATTCACCTGTTAGAATTGCTTCCTGAATTTGCAAGTTTTTAGTATTTAGCAATCTAAGATCAGCGGGAACTTTATCGCCACTTTTAATTGACACGATATCGCCATTAACCAGAAACTTTGCAGGTACCGAGCTATGCACACCATCGCGAATTACATTAGCATTTGGAGCAAGCATTTCTCTAATTGCTTCGATGGCTTTTTCAGCCTTTCCTTCTTGAATAAAACCGAAAATAGCATTGAGGACAACCACGCCGAGGATTACTCCAGTGTCGACAGCATATCCAAGAAAAGCGGTAACGGCAGCGGAGATTAATAGAGCATAGATCAGAATGTTGTGAAATTGACGCAAAAAACGCAGCATTATGCTTGGGCGTTTAAACAGCTCTAATTCGTTAGTGCCGTAGATTTTGAGGCGACGTTCAGCTTCTGTTGAGGACAATCCATCTATACTACTTTCAAGAGCAGTCAGCACTTCAAATGTGTTTTGTGTATACCAATTAGTTTGTGTCATAAAGACCTACATTGATTTGATTAATGGCTAAGTTAAGAGTTATGAAAAATCCAAAATGCATCAAACAAGCAATGCCAACGTTATAAAATTAATTTTTCATAAATTAATTGTTGATTTTACGGATATTAACTACCACGTTGATATTGATTTTATCGATTGTATATTCCAATCATTCATAACTAAATCTTGAATCTTTATTATCGCCTTAGCAATTGGTGATTGCTAGATGTGAATTCATTACTAGAGGTGGGTAACTTGTTTGATAACCAGCACTCATTGGGTGCTCGCCAAGGATGGTCTTTGGCTGGTTTAGTTGGCTTGCTCACTCTCAATACTGCATTAACTTTCTGGTTTATTTCTTTAGCGTCAACCACCTCTGCTGTACGATGCTGTTGTTTATTATAGCATTTATAGCATTGCGATTTCCCTTTATAAACAATTCTAATTCTACCAGAGAGACTTTCACAAACAGTTACTGCAGCATGACGCATTGTGTATCCGTAGCCATGCGTTAATATTTGGTAAATGACATTGTTATAGCTTAGTTCTAAATTTTTAGATAAGCGACGCTTATGATGAAAGCTAAAGATCACATCCATATCGATTGGTTTGAAATTATTTTCTCGATGCGCATTGGCTGAGCTTCTCGGTTCAACTGCAAATTTCTTGTTGTATTCTTCGATAAATGTTGGCAAGAATTTATTAGCTTCTTCAATATTGTTGATACCGCATAACCGCATTTCTTTTACTAAGCGATCTTGCAATACACCATTGGCTCGTTCCACTCGTCCTTTTGCTTGAGGACTTTTTGCACAGATCATTTCAATGCCTAGAGTTTTTAATGCACGCTCAAACTGTGTGCGTCCAATATTATTGCTTTCTTCAATATTGACTCGAAAGATAGCGCTTTTATCTCCATAGAATGCCACAGGTATTCCATGTTTGTTTATGTATTCTTGAGTTGCTCTAAAATAGCCTTCAGTGCTTTCACTTTGTTCAAACTGTAAGTGCATTAACTTACTGGTAGCATCATCAATAAAAACCAGCAAACAACACCTCTGAGCGCGACCTTCAAACCAATCGTGAGGAGATCCATCGATCTGGACTAACTCGCCGAGACAAGCCCTTCTTTCGCGCCTTTGATGGATGCGCGCTTGCTTGCGACGCTTTTCTTGCCATAAGCCTTCTTCAATCATCCAATGCCTTAGAGTTTCTCGAGAAAGTTTGATCGAATGCAATTCTTGAAGTTTTTCAGCCAACAACGTTGGACCAAAGTCTGAATATTGATCGCGAATTAGTTGTAGCACTTTTGTTTTTAGTTCTGCGGAAGTTTTTCTATTGCTTGCTTTGCCACGCTTTTTGCTAACTATACCATCGGCGCCATGTTGCAAATACTGCCGCCATATTCTTCTGATTTGTCTTTCGCTTAAACCTAGTAAATCTGCAGCTTCTTTTTGTGCAATCTTTGTTCTGGTCAAGGAAAAGTGGACACATTTTTCCTTGACCAGAACATGCTGTATCTTTGCTTCTTTGCCATCGGCGACCTCCGCGGTTGTCTGGTTGGACATTGACACGAAGGAGTTTAAAGATTTAATAGCAGCTTTCAAGCCGCTTCAGCGTCCGTAATTGGTCTGATTTATGCAACAAAGCCCAAACCAAATATAGCCGTTAACACATAGCTTCAGACAAGGCGCACGCGCAGCCTGAGCTAGCTCGCATACACTTACGTATGTGAGCAGCGAGGCAAGCGTGCAACGAAGTATCAAGCTATGTGTTAACGGCTATATCAAATAGATTTCGCTTTTTTTTCTTTAGTGAAGAGCGCGTAATTTAGTGACAATTAATCCCTCCAACTCATAGGCATTAATAGCGTTACTGAAATTAAACCAAAAATTATTAACCGCAAATTCTTTTATTGAATAATATATATTTTAGGAATCATAAATCTGGTTTATCAGTTTTCATTAAATCCAGCTCTTCTCAAAACTGTGTATGTAAGTTACCTTGTACACGGCTTAGGGGTGGTTTGTTTACTTCTGTTCTGTTCCGTTTGTAAAGCGTGAGTAAAAGTATGAATAAAGTGACAAGTAAAAAACAAGGCTTTGTTAGCGATGTTAATGATCTCATTAATGCTAATCCAGATGACAAAAACGATATTCATTGCAGCCACATGAAATATCACCATTACTATAGCAATGATGGTGATGTTAATGCTATTGATCACCACCAGCCCAATGTTAAGTTTGGTACTAATAAAGCCAATATAGTGGCGGCGATTTTAGCGGGGGGGAAGGCGAGTCGTTTGGGCGGTATTGCTAAAGGAAATTTGCTAATTAAAAATGGAGCGATTACTGGTGAGCTTGCCGCGGATATCAATATTAATGACAACAGTGACAACCCTAGTGAGAACACCCACATGGATGTTGATGGCAATAAGACCATTGTGTGGCGTTTATTGAATGAAATAAAAATTGCAGGAATTAATCAAACCATCATTGTTGCTAATAACGTTGCTGTTTACGCTGCATATGGAGTTAAGGTTATTGCTGATTTATATCGTGATATAGGACCATTGGCAGGTATTGTTACAGCCTTAGATTATCACATCAAGCATAATTCAGGTTGTGAGGCAGTATTAATTCTACCGTGTGATTTACCTAAATTTTCCTCATGTGAAATGAAGCGACTAATTGATTTTTATTATGCGGGTTACCCTATAGTTTTTGCCGCAACCACCAAAGATCAGCATCATCCGTTATGTGCTGTTGTTAGCTGTGCAATGTTACCAAAATTACAGCAGGCGATTATGGTTGGTAGGAACAAAATCAATACGCTTTGGTGTGAACTTGATGCTAGAGTGGTGATGTTCGATTCGGATGAAGAGCGAGATAAGTTTAGAAATATTAATACGGTCGATGATCTATAAGTTACATCTGTGGAGGGTTTTTTGTATTAATATTTTCATTTGGTTCTGGAATTATAACAAATTCACTACATCGTTCGGTGAGCGCTTTTAACCTTCCGTCGTAAAGCATGTTATAAATCCTATCAGTTATTATATTAAACTGGATGTTTTTGCCCTCAAGCAGATCAATTAATATTTGTGCGGCATCTTGCTTTTCTTCTCTTTTATATGGGTTATATAATGCTACAGCTTTTTCTATGACTGTATCTTTACAAAGCTTACAAATATTACAAAAATTATAAAAATTATACGTGCTACCGAAGTATGATTTGTTACCACTATTTTCTGAATTTACATCCTTTTCCTTATCTTTTTTCTCTTCTTCCAATAAGTTATTCTCCTCTTTTAACAGTATCTCAATGTTTTTATTCATCTCCAATTCTTTCTTTTCCTCTTCTTTTGCTCTTATGTATTGTCTTAGATCTTTTTTTAGATTTTTTAGTTCCGTAAATACCTTGAGAAAGCTATCACGTCTTTTACTCCACATTTCAATGTCGGTATCGTAGTTATTATTTTTATTTGTGCTTAGCGTAAGCTCACTTATAGTTGCTTCCAGGCTGTTTAAAATGATACCTAAGTTTTTCTCTCCGATCTGTTTTATGATTTTTTCATTTAGATCAGAGTTAGCTAGTTGAATTATTTTGCTTAAAGTTATCTTGCTTGATTTTGGGCAACTGATGAATATGGAGTCGCTGGACAAATTTGATTTTAATCCAACAGTCGTTCCTAATATTTCGTCTTTCCATGTTATGTTGCCAATAGCAAATCCTTTGTTGGTTAACATATATTCACAAACAACATTGATTGGTAAGGTGATGATCAGTTGGCTTGTGCTACTTCCAGCTCTGAACATAATGCAGGGATATTCAATTAAAATACTAACGCCTGATGGAGACTTTTTATTTTTAATGATGTTAATAGTAGATATATTGTCTTCTTTTATATTTTTTTTCTTTTCTATCTTTCCTATTTCGATAAATCCATCTTCGTTGTTTTCTGCATTATCCTCTGGGTATTTTTCATTCAACGTTTTGATTTTGTTAACAAGCTTATAAGTTTCGTCACCCTCTGGTTTTATTTTCGAGTTGAACATTACGTTTAGCCATATGCTTATGATAGACGAGGTGTTTTGAAACATTGATTGTTCGTAGGATTCAAACAACATATTTACTTGTTGTTCTGAAAATCCATATGCTGCGTTTTGTAAAATTTTACTAAGTTCATCCTTAAATGTTGTTGCTTTGATTTTCTCAAGCGGATTGTTGAGCAGTTGCTTGATTTGTTCGGTTGTAAGGCTGTATGGTTCATCTTGTAGTGGTGTGCTAAATTTACTATCGATTTTTGTTTGTTGATTTAATTTGTTGATCGGATTGTCTAACAATAATTTGATCTTTTCTGGTGTAAACAGAGATAAAGTGTTTTCTATATTTTCTTTAGTTTTTTCAGCTACTTGTTTATCGAATTTATTTTGTGATGGCAAATTTTTGCCATTGAACAGGATTGTCATTCTTTCTATGCCGTCTTTGTATATGCCATGTGTTCCTTTGTTTATCTTTCCATTTTCCACCAAGAAAAGAGGTTTATAATTTTCTTCGTTGTCTATTGTGTATTCAAGCATACTTTGCCTCGTTTGATCATTTATGCACTAGTAATTTACTTAATTTTCGTGATTTGGATTATCATGGTGCAGAGTAACAGTGGTTTTTACTTATCTGCTGTATCCCATTTCTATTTTAGCGGATGAAAGTTAAAGATTGGTTAAGAGATAAGGATAAATAGCGGGCGAATCGTATCATCATGGAAGACTACGACCATATGGAGCTTTTAATGATGCAACGTGCTGTGTCTTTGCATCGGATAAGAAAATCGTATGGTTATCTCCGAGACGTACTACTTAAGACAAGCCAACAATAACCAACTGCAAATTTATTTCGTTGTGTTATGATCATAATATCGATAGTGAGGTGGTGATGCTTGTCGGAAATTATGGGCGGGAATGAGGGCGAGAGTTGAAAATGTTGTTACCTTTAACAGAGAAAAATGAGCTACGAGTGGTTGGTACTTTATATGTGATTACCGCTGCATCTGGTACTGGTAAAACCAGCATGGCTCGGGCTTTGTCTTTATCGATGCCAAATATAAAAATTTCGATATCGCATACCACACGTCCGATTAGAGTTGGTGAGCAAGAAAATGTACATTATCTTTATGTCAAAGAAGATGTTTTTCTTGAGATGATTGCACATGGTATGTTTCTTGAATATGCAAAGGTTTTTGATTATTACTATGGGACATCGCGCTCTTTTGTTACCGAGCAATTACAAGCTGGTCAAGATGTGATATTGAATATTGATTGGCAAGGAGCACGACAGATAAAACAAAAAATGTCGTCGTGTGTTACAGTTTTTTTGTTACCGCCATCAAAATTGGCGTTGCGTCAAAGGCTTGAAGGACGAGACAGTGACGCACAAGAAGTGATAGAAAAACGTTTAGCTGTGGCTGGTAGCGAAATTATTCACTGTGATGAATTTGATTATTTAATAATTAACGATGATTTTGCTACTGCATTGCAAGATTTACAGGCAATAATACGCACTCATCGATTACAGCAAAACGTGCAGGTGTTGAAATACAGCCCTTTAATCAAAGAGCTGCTTAGTTAAAACATTGGAGACTATTTTATGGCTCGTGTCACAATCGAAGATTGTCTGAAAAATGTAGAAAATCGCTTTGAATTAGTGCTTATTGCTACCAAAAGAAGTAGGCAATTGATGAGAGATGGGGTTGAGCCTTTAGTGTCGAGTGGTAAAGATAAATTTACTGTGATAGCACTGCGCGAAATTGCTGAAAATTTGTTAGTAAGTAAGGTTGCGAAGGAGCCAAAAGCATTTAGAGATCAGCAGGAACAAGCAAAGCCAGTGATTGCAGCAACAGTTGTTGAAGAAGAAACATAAGTCTATATACTCTTCGCCATTTGGTTTTAGGCGTTGTTGCCGTTTTCGCTCGCGATCCTCACCTACGTCTTGGTATGCTCCGGTCACTCGCTCAACGGCGCCTAGCCTAGAAACCAAATGGCATTG
>Ga0172367_10006316_pt1 | contig 13980 bp, 14 predicted proteins | sample Lak10m_FD_114542 | JGI IMG/M metagenome (GOLD analysis project Ga0172367, IMG submission 114542) | Freshwater microbial communities from Kabuno Bay, South-Kivu, Congo - kab_022012_10m | ecosystem: Environmental > Aquatic > Freshwater > Lake | place: Democratic Republic of the Congo: South-Kivu... | reverse complement strand
CTTTCTTAAAAATTCAATTAGATTTTTTTGATGTTCTTCTGTTCGAGTATGTTCTTCAATTTCATTATAACTTAAAATTATTTTACAACATTCACAATTCAACACTTTACAGTCCATTATTATAGTAAAGTTTTATTTTCCGGTATAGATAAAATAATTTACAGACAGATGTGGAACTATAAAATTGGAACCACTTCCGGTATTTCCAGTATTATATGTTTTATTTGTTCCATCTGAACTTTGATTATGAACTATTAGGTCTGATTGAACTCCAATACCACCCTGTGTTAATATAGAATGAGAATGAGGAGGTAATTGAGCGACTGATATAGTCTTAGTTCCACCAGTAGTTCCTATAGATGCAGTATATCCAGCCTCATTTCCGAATGTTGTTTTTCCTGTCATATTAGGTGTGAGGTTTGATGCTAATACTGTTGCCAGTTCAAAGAAAAATGAAGTATCAAATATATTACCATCGCATAAAATAAAGGATGGACTTGAATTAATCGCGAAATTTTGTTCTATTCCGAACGTAGTTAATACTACATTTACATTCGAAGGATAAGGAAACATAAAACCTACAGGAAGAAATGTTGAAAGAGACGGAGAAGCCCAAATTGGAACTCCTCCACTCACTTCAAGAACTTGACCTGATGAACCAATTGGTAATTTTTGAATTACTCCTGCAGAATTAGAATATATCATATCTCCGGTAGTATATCCTGTTAATGTTAAAGAGGTATTAATTGTAGTTGCTCCTAAACTTGAGACTCCGGTTGAAGTAAAATCTTCTGTATCTATATCATTACAAAATCCGATATTTCCTGAAATATCACAATTTCCTTTAACATTTAAATTATTTTCACAATTTGTCTGACCGAAGACGGTTAAATTTTGAGATACATCACAATCATTAAAAATATTTACATTTCCTGAGACGTCTAAATTATTATTGACTGATAAATCATTATTTACTGTAGTAAATCCATAAATAAAAGCATTTCCTGAGACATCTAGATTATTATTGACTGATAAATCATTATTTACTGTAGTAAATCCATAAATAAAAGCATTTCCTGAGACATCTAGATTATTATTGACTGATAAATCAGTAGTCTCTGTTAATCCATAAACATTTAATGATGTGCTGTAAGTAGGGTCGACACCCACATTTACCTGACCGGCTGAAGCACATAATAAAACATTTCTTGCTGTCGCAGGGTTTGTTGTCCCATCCCCGACTCTAATCGCCCAGTTTCCCTCGTAATCCTGAACCGTAAATGTATTTGAAGATGAGTTAATAATTCTTTGACCTGCGACCGTATTCTCAGAGGCTCCAAAACCTCCATAAATATCCGTATTTCCGTAGATGGTTGAATTTCCGGAAACGTCTAAATCACCGCTTAAATCCGCATTGATTCCAGAATAGGTATCGACTCCTATGATATTCTGACCTGAGGCATCATTGCCATCAAGTAAAACGTCTGATAAATCCATAAAGACGGTAATACCTCCGGAAATATCAACATTTCCATAAACTTTTAAATTTCCAGAGACATCAACGTCCTGAAGAAAATTCATATTGACATTATAGGGATTTCTTACTAGTTTAGATAATTGTAAAGGTAAATTCCAAGACATATACTAAGTATTAGATTTTTTTGAGTTGATAAAATAAATTTTCTTTAAGTATTTTAATGAGAACATTTAAAGAAGATTATCAATTTGGTAAATCAAAAGAAGAGGAAATTTTACCTCTTTTAAGTTCGTTTTTTAAAGATGATATTCAAATCGTTAAAAATAAATATTCAAAATTTGATTATGTAGGAGGCTCTTATATCTATGAAGTAAAATCTAGAACTAATAAACTTTTAGATTTTCCAGATACTCTAATGCCAGTTTCAAAGGTTTTACCTAAGGAAACTAAAAAACAAATCTTTATTTTTAATTTTACTGATAAACTCGCTTATATTGAATATTCCGAAGATGAATTTAAGGATATTAAAAAGGCTCCTTTTAAAAGAGGATTCCGGAAGGATTTCCTTGATAAAGTTCAAGAATATTTCTTTATTCCAGTCTCAAGACTGAAGATAATTAAGTAATATTGATATAATCACTAACGATTTCGTCATAATCTAAATTCATCTTTTTTTTTAATTCTTCCATCAATTTTTTATAATTTTGTAAATCTAAATCATTCATCCTATTATTTAAAGTAAAAAAAATACAATGTCTTCCGCAGGTAGCAACCTCAGGATTTAGTTTTTGATATCTTTTATTATTATATTTGTGAGGTTTATTTTTTAAGAGTTCAGATAAGTAAGGGGTTAATTGATTTAATTCCTTTCTTATTCCTACATCTACCCAGTTTAACGGGTCATCTATTTTATTTCCGTAAGAGTCAAAATATAAATATTCGTCTTTATCTCGGACGATAACTACCCAGTGTCCTTTATTCGGGCTATCTTGGTAAAGTATAATACAGCAGGATTTATCCTCAGGTAAAAGTTCTTCTATAGAATTATATTTACTTAAATCTCCATAAACCATCAGAGAAGCATCGGGTAAATAATGTTTTATTTCCGCGTCATCTAATGGTTCTCTAATAATTTCGTCTAATTCTTCTCTGGAATCCATATATTTAAGTAAGATTTTATTTTAATAGAATTAATGTAATCCCCTTTTACACTAATACTAATATAAATCGGAAGAGCAACCCTACATAGTCCCCTCTTTCATTTTTAAGCTTAAAAATGTAGGGTTTTTAAACCCTACATTCAACCCTACATACTATTTTTTATTAATCTCTTTCATTTTATCTTAAAAAATGTAGGGATGTAGGGTATGTAGGGTTATAAATCAATTATTTTAAAAATGATTTTTTTTTTTTATAAAAAAAAAGTGTAATATAATATTATGGAATAGGATTAGACCATACATCATACAACCCTACATACTATACAGCATAACTGAAAGAGATAAATAAAATGTAAATTTTAAAGTATGTAGGGTTTATAAAATTAAAATTTATTTTTTTTTGATAAATTTTAAGTTTAAATTTATAAATGAACTATGTTTTTCTTCTGAGGTTTTACTTCAGGAACTTCCTCATCAATAAAATCGGTAATATAACCTTTAGACATTAAGAAAGTTTTAAGATTAGTCATATTAAAATAATAATAGATTCCATCAACTTTCCTTTTATCTTTAACAAAATCGCCATATCGTTTAAGTTCCACTGAAAGACGTTTTTGAGTGTAGGAGGTTTTATATCCGCCACTTTGACAGAAATTATTAAAGAATCCGTAAATTTCGGAGGCTTTGAATGATATCTCTTTTTCCCCTTGATTTTCTTCATAAATATTAATAAAATAATCCATAAGAACTGGTCTATTTAATTCCTGAAGTTGTTTATAGTAATTTGTAATGGGTCTTTCTTCTTTGAAATCAAAGTTTGAGAGGTCTTGCTTGAGGAGATATTCATAAAATAATTTATCAATTTCTCCGCTTTTGATTTCTTTTAAAAGATTTTTAAAATAATCCGGTTCTTTCATATAATCAATATTATCAATTTCAATTAAAACGAATCGTCTATCAGTTTCCGCAATGTTTAAAACATTAAAATTATTAGTGAAAAAGATAAATCCGCAGTTGTTCTTCTCCTTGTATTCCGTTAAATTTTTAGGATTAATAATGTTATATTCCGCCGTGATACAGTCTTTAATTGTATCCATATGTTGATAACTCTCTACAGGGGTCAATTCATTAATAACAAATAAAATTTTTTTAGATAGTAAAGAGTTAAAATTTCCGAAGGCTTTATCTAATTTTTTAGTGCACGTATAATAATCACTTCCGATAATCTGACGTCCGAACCAGTCAAAAAACATATTTTTTCCGGTTCCTTCAATACTCCTGAAGACTATAGAAGTATTAGGGATTTCTGAAGGTTTTTGAATTCTATTAGCTAGCCATTTTACAACATAATTAAAGATTTTTTCATCTCCATTACAAATATTTTTAAGATGTTTGAAAATAATACTATTTTCTAAAGTCTTCTTAGTCTCTACCTCTTTTTTCTTCTCAATTTCAAAACCATTAAAAACATTATAAATATTTTCGGGATGTTGAACCTTTGGAAGGAAATCAATTTTTTCATAAGTTCTAATTTTTTCATCTTTCATCCAATCAGGAACGAATTCTTTATCAACTAATTGAGAATGTCCTTTTTTATCTTGCTTGATTACTTGATAATGATAATTTTCGTAAGTATCTCTAAATGTTTTTTTTGGAATTCTTATTACCTCCTCTTCCGTTTCACTACAATAAACTAAAGGATGCATTACCTTGAAGTGTGTCTTTTCAAATTCTTTTTTTACATCTTCATATTTTCTTGAATTTTCAACTTGAGGCTCATCGATAAAATCAATTTCTTTAATAGCTTTATGGTATTTATCATACCATTTCTTAAGTCCATCTGGATTATCAAGATTAACCCAAAAAATTAAACTTCCAAGCCCTAATTTATTTTCGGTGTTATCTTTGATACCATTCCAAAATTTAAGACATTTTCCAGAGTTATATTTAGAGGGACAACGTCTAGAAAATTCATCAAAAATATTATAAAATTCACCAAGATTTTTAAGACAAAATCCAACATCGCGCCATTCATTAAAACCAACGGTTCTAAAATCGGCAAGTAATCTTACCAAATCTTTAATTTTATCTTCGGTGAATTGTTCTTTAGGTTTAGGGCTCTTTCGTTCTTTTTCATTTAAGATTTTTTCATTAAATTTATAAAATACATTATAAAGAACATTTGGAAGTTCAGGCATTGAGTCATAATCTAGTTCGGTTGTTTTTACCTCTGAAATAGTATCAGTAATGATATCAATATCATTATTATTCCATTTAAGAATATTCTTTACTTCTCCAAAAGGATTTTTAAACCAATAATGAAACTTTCCTTTTTTGTTAAAGAAAACATTTGAAGGAGACTCAGTTTTAAAAGGTTTAATATTCAGTTTTTCTAAACATTCATCCATAAATTCAGTAGCTCTTGGTGTATCAGTATCAATTACAATAAATTTCTTTTGTAATCCAATCAAAAAACAATCTTTTTCTCCTTTGGCTTGTAAAACCTCCAGACTTTTTTTGAAATCAAAATCTCTATAACCAACTTCTACAGGTAAATAAATTTTCTTTTGTGTCTCTTCATCTAATTTAATAGAACAAGAAACGAAATTAAGAGAATTTTCCTGACAAAAGGAAATGATAGGCATTATATCGACGGGCATTTTTATATATAATATACTAGATAATTTTTCTTTAAGTTAAAAAATACTAAAAAATAATCCTAGAGATTTTTTAATATTTTTGAAAAAATAGGTTTAATTGGTTGAGACAGCAGGTGAAGAAGTTAAAAATTTATCTTCCACTCTTTTAATAATTTCTAAAGCCATACAATGCTTTTTACTTTTATTATGATGAGCTTTATTGAAATAAGAATATTTACCTCCGCAAACCTCACAAGTTAACTTTTCACAAATTTTATTTTCATTTTTTTCTTTGAAGTTTTGGTAGTATTTCTTAGTGTCGTATTTTTTAGAGTTTTCCATTAATATTATAATAGATAATATTTTTTTAAGTTAAAATTATACTTATAAAAATATTAAATTTAAAAGTTTATTTATTGTTTTTTTTAGGATTAAATAATTTGGGCTTTAAATCTTCAAAAGAATCTTTATAGCATTCAATATCATCTTGAAATTCTGAGGCTAATACTTCAGAAATTCCAGTTAATAAAATAGTTGGTAAAGCTTTTACTTCATCCATTTTGTAATCGTCAATGAAATACCTCCAGTTTTTATATTTAGTTAATAAATTTTTTCTGTTTCGATAAACTAGATTATGGAAGGTTTTTTTAGATAGTTCATAATCAAAAACATCTCTCCAAACTTTCTTTATTAAGCTTCTTTGGATGTATTTCATTTCATCGCTACATTCATTTATAAAATAAGCGCTCAAATGTTCGCTTAACTCGTCAATTTCTGACTGAGTCCAAGGATTTAAAATACGGGCGGGCATACGAATTAGTTATTAATATATAAGATAATATTTCTTTAAGTCAAAATTTTACTAAAATAATAAAAAAATATGTATATACAGCAGAATATGTATTTTTTTAAAATATGTATTTTTTTTAAAATATATATTTTAAAAGTTTATTTAATGATGTCCTCCTTTGATTTTTTGAAGACATATTCTAATATTTTCAGGAACGGGAACATTAGGTGATTCATTCCAGATTTTACTTCTAGATTTTCTTAAGAGAGTTTGAATTTCTTTGATAACTTTAAAGAAATCGCTTCTTTCTTGTTTATTGTCAAAGGTAAAGGGGGTGTTTTGATGAAAAGCTTCAAAATCTTCTAAATAAAAAGTTTCCCAATATTTAGCATCATAAACAACCTCTCTAAAACTCATAATAGAATCGGTCATTTCTTCAGGTGTCATCCTTCTAGAATTTTTTTTATAATCTTCTTTTAATTCCTTAAGGGTAGCAGTCCAAAAAGCAGGACTTCTATCAGTATAAAGACAAGTAAAATTAAGGGCGGGCATACGAATTAGTTATTAATATATAAGATAATATTTCTTTAAGTCAAAAAATACTAAAATAATTATATTATACTTTACCATAAAATATTAATGGCGAGGTTATTTGGTGAGGTTTTATCGTCCGCCCAATCCCCTTTTATATTTTCTGCCCTAGCTCTATATAAACGTCTTTTTTCTTTAGCGGTTCCTGAGGGTTGCTTTCCGGTTTTTTCTAAGAAAGTCCAGATTATATAATCATTATATCCAGAAGCTCCGAAGGGTGTCCCATCATAATTTAATTTTTTAGTTGAATCACTACAAAAATTTAATTTAGTAGGGTCTAAACCGTATTTTTCAGCTTGTCTTCTAGCTATCTGAAGATATGCCTCAGGAGGAAATTCCATTTTTAATAATTGTTTTTGAAATTTGGTAGTTTTACCTCTCCCGACATTAAATTTTTTTGTCCCTAAAATATCCTCAGTCCTTAAAGTCTTTTTACCTAATTTATCTTTTTCTTTTATCATTTTCTTGATGTTTTCCTTCCCAAGTTTCTTTGCTATTTTCAACGGGCGACATAAAGGATATTCACCATATTTTTTTTCAGTATCACTATTACCACATTTTAAAATTTTACCTCTCACAAAATCATTTAAACTTACCCATTTTTCATTAAACCATTTAGGAATTCCTTCTGATTTACTTCCCAAATATTTACCTCCTCTTTCCTGATATTCTTTCTGGATTCTGGCGCTTCTATAAAGTGAGTGTTTCGGTTGTTCTTGATAAATTTCCTCTTTAACTTCTTGATAAAGTTCAGAGTCGGCTGGTTTGCCTGAGCCTTTCTTTCGGGATAATTCACTTAAAATTATAGCGGTTTTTTGTTTTTTGGCTTTATCTGCTGTCAATGGTTTTTTAGAAAAACATTCAGATTTATCATCTTCTTTACATACTTTAAAACCATTTTTTACTTTTTTAATAATATATGGCATTTATTATTAAAAATGTAGATTATTTAATTTAGAGTTCAGTATAGATAATATTTCTTTAAGTCAAAAAATACTAAAATAATATAGACAGCAAAACAGGCTAAATTAAAAAAAATAAAATTTATTTTTTTTTTTAAATAAATTTTATATTTTATACTTGACAGGGGTCTTCAGTTCTAGTGGAAATTACACTTAGATTATCGTCATCTGAATCACTTTCAGTAAAAGACCATCCTTTGGTAATTTTAATTTTTAATCGTTTAAGTTGTTTAAATTCCTCTTTTAATTCACTAATAATATCATAAACATCGGTAATATTAGACCATTCTTCATAAGAAATTTCAATTTCTTTAATATCGTTAAAAAAAGGTTTTTCGTTTATTCTAGTAATCCATATATTAACACCGGTTCCGGTTAAAGAAGATTCATATTCAGAAATTTTTTCAAGGAAATTAAGGAAGTTTTTATTTTGGTGGGCGGGCATAGTTTTTTATATAATATAATATATAATATTTCTTTAAGTCAAAAAATACTAAAATAATTTAAAGTTCAATCATTGTTAAACCTTTTCCATCTTCATAATGTTTTTCATTGATGGAAGATAATCCAAAACGATATTTTCTAAAATGTTTTTTAAGATTATATTTCTTATCACATTCTAATAAAAATTTGATAAATTCCTTATCATCTTTTTTATATTCTCTTTTTATTACAAATTGAATATTTTCTAAAGATGAAAAATAAGATTTATTATTTGCTAAACGGTAATGAATACTTCCGGATTCAAATTTTTTATTAGCAAGTTCATTGACAAATTCAGTATATTTGTTTTGAAGGGCGGGCATAGTTTTTTTATTAATATATATAGATAACATTTCTTTAAGTTAAAATTTTACTAAAATAATATATTTAAACTTAATCAAAATCCACTAATAATTTTTTAACTAAACCTCCGACTTTAGAATCATCTTTGATATAATCTTTTTGTGTTTCTACAGTATGTCCCATATTTTCCGCGGTTTCTTTCATTTCCTGAGCTTTATCTCCGAATTTATGAGTAATATAAATATGTCTTAACATACTACTTCCGATTTTCTTACTGAAAACTTTATTTAAAATTCTAGTAATACTATTGACACTTTCCAGAGGTTTTCCCTCACAATCTCTTAAGAAGATTTCAGGAGTTTTTTTTAGACCTCCAGTATATTTAAGATAAAGTTTAAGTAAAGGTTTTAGTTCATCTGATATTTTAATGGTTTTTTGTCCGTATTTTTTAGAGGTTTTATAGACATTAAAGATAAAGGATTCACCATCAATATAATTTACATCTGCCGGAAGTTTTGGGAGGTAGGTTTTAATTTTCATCATTTTCTGATAATCCATATTTCTTCTAGGTTCTTGATAAATATATAATCCAGCTACTAAAGCGTTTAATAATTCATTATATTGAGTTTTTGTTAAGGTTTTACCTTTGAAACCTAAAACTTTATTTTCTAAATCCTTGAAATCCTTAAGGACATCATCCCATTTTTTCCAATTTTTAGATTGAGTTTCGCTTAGTTCAGTAGTAGGTTTTTTTTTAATTTCATTATTGACTTCTAACATCAAATTATGATACTTTTTATAAAGAGGACTATCTTTTTCTAAAACTCCAAGAACTGAAACAATAGAAATTAAATAACTTCTTCGGGTATTATCTTTTTTATCTTTGATTTTTTCTAAAATTATCTCAGGTTTTTTTAGAAAAGTTAAATTTTTAATAGGCTTGCTGTCATTAAGTTTTTCTAAATTTCTAAGATACATTTTAACGGAACTTTCAGAAAGTCCCTTTTCTTGTAATTTTTCTTTTAGATTTTCCATATATTAACCTTAGATATTTTAATTAAAATATCTAAAGTTGAAGTTAAGAAAGGTAAATTTTTAATCTAACTTTTAATATATGTTCTCAAATAGACCTCCTGTAAATAGTAATTATATGGTTGAACCAAACCATATCTATTTTGATTTTAACGTGGTAAATAATGATACTACCGGAACACTAGCACCTCCAAATTTAATTTTTACTGAGACAAGAAACAACCCAATTATTAACAGTGCCAAAGATTATTATATGACGGTAGTCCGCTTTTACGTTGAAACTCCAACCTTACCATCAATGATTCCCCAAGCTCAAATCGGACAACTTAACCCTAACGTTTTAATTTATAATGTTAATTTAGCTTATTCTTATGGTGGTGTTCTTTATGAAAGTCAAACTCCTTTAATTTTCATTCCTCAAAATCTTAATGCTCCAAATCCAACTCCTCCTATAGTTCAACAAGATTTAACTTCAGAGTATTATTTTATTTACAATTTCCAACATTTCGTCTTAATGTTAAATAATGCTTTACAAACGGCTTTTACTTCTCTTAACGCTCAAGTAGTAGGCGCAGGTGGAACTCTTCCCTCTGCTTTAGCTCCTTTTATGGAATTTAATCCTACAACTGCTGAATATACTCTTAATGCGGACGTTTTAGGATATGATTCTGATTTATCTATCACTTCATCCATTTACATTTATTTTAATTCTCCTCTTTATACTCTTTTCAGTTCTCTAGAAAGTAGAAATAATGGATATGGTTCAAATATTACTAACGGGAAAAACTTCCAACTTGTAGTTAGAAACATTAATAACGGCTCAAATATTTATACTCCAACTGCTCCGGCTCCTTCTTTTTATCAAAGTTATGGAGAATATCCAACCAGTCCTTTATGGTGTCCTATTGCTTCAATAGTTTTCCAAGCTTCACTAGTTCCATTAGTTCCGGAACAACAAAGCACGCCATTAGTATTTAATAGTGATGTTTTATTTGGAGCGGGAGGAAATAACTCTAGCATTGGAAATGTTTTAACAGATTTACAAGTATATTTAACTACAGGTCAGGAATATAAACCTTTAATCCAATATTCACCTACAGCAGAATATCGTCTAGTTGATTTAATAGGTGATAATCCTATTCAAAGTATAGAAATTGCTTGTTTTTGGAAAGATAAATTTGGAAATCTTCATCCTTTCCAACTTGCTTCAGGATGTTATTCCAGTATGAAAATTTTATTTAGAAAAAAACTTTATCCTGAAGTAGAAAAAAACTATAGAGAATAAAAAAATATCTAGTAAATTAAAAATGTTTAAGATAAAATATAAAAATTTTTTATCTTAAATAATTTATATACAATGTCTCAAGATTTCCGTAAAGTTTTAGTTTTAGATGACCGTCTTAGAGTAAAATCTGATGTAGATTTTGCCGTTTTTAAAGGCGCTTCTAGTAAAGTTGAGAGTGAATTCCAATCTACTTCCGCCTCTGCTTCTCAAGTGTCCTTTAATATCCAAGTTCCTTCTGAACTTACCATTATTGATAGAGAGGTTATCCTTCAGGGAACTGTTCGTCTTCAAGTTGTCGGTGTAGCTCAAGCCGGTGAGTATCTCGTAGATTATGGAAACGGACACGCTTTATGTCCTTTCCCTCTTCAATCCTTATTCACTACTTCTCAAGCTACCATCAATAATAACAGTGTCTCACAAAATACCGCTGATGTTATCAGTTCTATTACTCGTTTCCACGACAGACGATATTTAGCTCGTTATAATGGAATGACCCCTACCGCTTATGATACCTACCAAAATTATTCAGATGCTGTCAATGCTAACAACAACCCTAACGGCTCATACAACAACCCAACTGATAACGACTTAATGCCTCGTGGTGCCTTCCCCGTTTCTATTACAGGTAATACAATCGGTGATGGTGTCTCAACTAAAACGGTTGTAATCACTTACACCGTCCGCGAACCTCTCCTTTTATCTCCTTTCCTTTACTGCGACCCTGAAAAAGAAAACCAAGGTTTCTATGGTATCCAAAACTTAAACTTTATCTTTAACATTGGAAACGTCCAAAATATCCTCCGTGGTGTTAATAATTCCGTAGCTGGTTGTGCTTTCCAACTCTTAAACGTGGCAAATTCTGATTTCTTAATGTATATGAATTTCCTCACTGCTCCTAATTCAGTGCTTTTACCTCCCCGCAACGTTGTTCCTTACTACGAACTCCCTCGTTATAAAACAACTATCCCCGATGTTGCTACTGGCGCTACTGCTACTGTTCCCTCTCAATCCATTCAACTTAACCAAGTGCCTGATAAACTTATTATCTTCGTCCGAAAACAAAATAGAACTTTCTCTGATACTGATTCTTATTTACCCATTAATAGTATTTCTATTAACTTCAATAACGTTTCTGGTCTTCTTTCCTCTTCTCGGCAACACGACCTCTGGAAAATGTCTGTTAAATCCGGTTCCAATCAAAGCTGGCTAGAATTCTCAGGACAGGCCAACTCTCATACTGGTGCTTATGCTGGAAACGCTCAACCTATTAATACTTCAGGTTCTCTTCTTGTGCTTGATTTTGCTAGGGAAGTTCCTCTCAGTGAAGAATACTACGCTCCTTCTTCTCTCGGTCAATTCCAATTACAATTCCAACTTAACGTTTCCAATAACACCGGCGCAAATATTAACTCCGGAAATCCTTATGAATTAGTTATCATCACTATGAACTCAGGTGTCTTTGTTTGTGAAAGAGGAACCTCCGCTACTTATACCGCTGTTCTCACTAAACAAGATGTGCTTGATGCTTCTCAAGATGAATCCGCTCGTATGTCTTATTCTTCAGCTCGTCGTTTAATTGGTGGTAAAGTTGATGTAATGGGAATGCTTAAAGGTGCTCTTCCAACTGGTGCTAAAGTGGCTAAAGCTCTTTTAGAACAATCCTCAAATCCTTACGCTAAGACTGCTGTAAAAGTTCTCGGTGCTCTTGGATATGGTTATGAAGGAGACGGACGGTCTGGAGGTGGTGTTGGTTTAGGTCATTCCGGAGGTGGTGTTGGTTTAGGTCGTTCCGGTGGTCGTATGGCTTCTCATTTAATGTAAAAATCTAAAATTAATTAAGATAAATTTAAATATTTTTATCTTAAGTAATTTATATAACAATGTCTTCTAAATCATCTGGAAATTGGTATTTAGTAGCTACTGCTACTGCTACACTTGACGATGTAAATGTTGTATCTGTGAATTTTCCTAATAACATTTTGCCTAAAGTTGGGGATAAAATAACTACAAATTATGACACATTAAATACTGCTACTCCCTTTACTGCTCTTTTAAGTCCAGGACCCATTGTCGTATGTGAATTACAAGGAGAAGCTGGCTCTGATTCAGTAATTGAAGTAAATCTTTGGAGACAAATGTCTTAAGATTACTTTCTTAAAAAAATTTATGTAAAAATATATATTACATTAAAAATTATATAAGGCTTATTATATAATATTTAATGGCTGGTTATACTACACCATACGGAGAAGATATCCGAAGTCTTACTCAAAAATTTAATAAAAGATATGTTGAATATTACGATGATATGGAAAGTATCCCTTTTTCATTTCAAGGTTTATCTTCTACCTCTCTCAGTAAAAACCCTACCACTTATTTTTCAGGTGCGGTTATGTCGAGAGGAACTTATTCTGGTGAAAAAGTAGCTCCTAGAGATATTACTCAAAGAGAAGCCGATAAAGAAGCAGAAGCTCAAGTAAATCCTCCGGCTGAAAGCGTTCCTGAAGGGGGAAGAATTGGATACTCAGGAGGAAATATTTTATTAAATAGAGCTATAAAAGCAGTAGAAAAAGCAGAAGAAAAAAAAGCTAAAAAAGGAAGAGGAAGACCAAGGAAACTTTTAGGAAAAATTGAAGGTGGTATGGATGGAAATCCATATCAAACCGCTAAAGATGCTTCAAGTGGAAGAATACTAGAAATAAGAGGGAGAACAGTAAGACCTTCTACTGATGCTGAATTAGGAGCTAGAGCCTATGCTACAAGTAGGGGATTAACAGTTCCAGCCTCAGGAACTGCGTCCAGAAAATATGAAGCAAGTGAAGAAGCAAAAGCAGAAGCTCTTAAAGCTAGTGTTAAACCAGAAAAAAAATTTACAGAAGCAACTATAGAGGCAAGATTCCAAGTAGCAAAAGATGATTTAGTAAAATGGCTAGAAGCAGGAAAGAAAATACTGAAAGATACACCTCAAGAAACTAAGAGAATGGTAATAGAAACGAAATTAAAAAAGGGTGAAAAAGAATTAGAAGACTTTAGAAATTTCGTAAGAGAAAGAAATAGTGCTAGAGAAACAGGAACAAGTGAACCTTTCTTTTCACGTGAAGTTTGGACGGATAATATAAATAAAATGATTAATACAAAATGGACGGGTTTAGGAAGACCTCGTAAAATGTTAGGTAAAACTCAAGATATTGATAAAAATCCTGATGTAAGACTTGATGATATGACAGTTCCAGCAGTAGAAGGAGGTAAAAAACGGGG